>Oklahoma_p1__coassemble_311_pt1 | contig 30506 bp, 21 predicted proteins | sample Oklahoma_p1__metabat2_high_PE_014 | metagenome-assembled genome bin Oklahoma_p1
TTATAATATGAGTTCCTCTGTCGAAGGTTGGGACGAATTTTAAAAAATAAAAAAAACTTATTGACTTGTGAGTGAGTCAAAGGTATAGAATAGATTTGTTAGAGGATAAGTGCTAAGTCCTTTAACCATAATAAATATTTTTTCTTTTGTGAGATTCTATAAAAACCCCATTTTTGTAGAATCTCTATCCCAAAAAAGCAAGTGTAAGAGTTTATATATAATGATAAAGGATTCTGTTTTTTTAATAGAGTCCTTTATTATTAATAGTTGGTAAAAAAATAAAAAAAACTTATTGACTTGTGAGTAAGTCAAAGGTATAGAATAGGTTTGTTAAAAGAAAAGTGCTAATTCTTTTAATCATAATAAATATTTTTTCTTTCCGAGAAATTCTGTAAAAAAGGGGGATTTTACAGAGGTTCCACCCCAAAAAAACTAAAGCATAAAGTTTTTCATACGGTGTAAAGGATTTAATGGTGAAAACTATTATATCCTTTACTATTTTTATGTTATAAAGGAGTTATTTTTATGGAACAGATAGATAAAGAAAATTATTTAACAGTTAGTGAAGTGGCTAAAATTTTAGGAGTAAATAAAAATACAATTCTTCACTATGATAGAGAGGGAGTTATATTTTCAAAAAGAGATGTAAATAACTATAGATATTATCACAAAGAACAAATAAAAATCTTTAAAATGATTTTAAGTTTTAGAAAAAGTGGTTTCTCTCTTGAGGAGATAAGAGAGATAAAAGAATACATTATTCAACAAAATTATCCATATATTTTGGAACTTATTAGACAAAAAACACAGGAGTGTAAAAAAGAGATAGAAGATTTAAAAGAAAAATTAAAAATGTTAAAAAGTCACGAAAAATATACAGAATATCTAAATGATATAACTTTGGAAAATCCAGAAAAAACAAAAGTAGATGCAAAAAAATATAATTTTTCAGAAAAAGCAGAGGACTTCTTTTGTATAAAATTTTCTGAAGAGGAGCAAGGGATATATATTGATATAAAAGATCGTAAAGGAAATTGTCAAAACTTTATAGAAAGTTTTTTGGAAAAATATAATAGGGATATGACTTGGTTAAAAAGACATTTTTTTGGTAGAATGATGGCTAAAGAGGATATTTTAAATGAAAATTATAAATTTAATAAATTTATAATAAAAGCTAATATAGAAACTTGTCCTAATAAATATATTTTTCCAAAAGAGGAATATGCTTTTTATTATTTAAAAACGAAAAAGAAAAGAGAAATTGCTATAAAAGAGATGATAGAAAAAATAAAAGAGTCTGGATATGAAGTTAAAGGAGATTTATATATAGAAAATGTTTCTATTTTTGAGGAAGAGGAAGAAAAACAAAATCAGATGAGAATATTAAAAATTCCTGTAAAACCCTTGACATCTGAGTAGCTCAAGGGTTTAGAATAATTGTAGTTAAAGAAAATATATCTTTGATGAAAAAATTTGAGGGAGGATTTTAATATGAAAAAAATAGCATTTTTATTAGCAGCATTATCAGTAGCATCAGTATCTTACGCAAAAGAAATTTTACCAGAAGCTGAGCCAGTTGTTGAAGAAGTAGTAGTTGAAGAAACAGCTCAAGAAGTAAAATCAGCTCCAGTATTAAGAGTAACATCAATAGGTCAATATTTAGAAATAGACAATACTTCAGGTGCTGAAGATATTGGAGAGGGAGTTCATTTTGGAAACTCTGTTGGATTAGCTTTAGGAGATAATTGGACATTTGATTTAATGGCGAGAAAAACTTGGTCAGCATCAACAGATGATTGGAAAGATGCTGATGGACTTCACAGTGATGGTATGAAATCTAACGGACATAGAATAGATATCCAAGCAACTAGACATTTTGAAAACTTCTCTGTTGGATTAAAATGGAGAGGAGAACAAGATATGGATAGATTTTATATTCCAGTATCTTATAACTTCGGTATGATTTCAGGTTGGGCAACTCCAGCTTATTCATTTATGAATGAAGGAAATGATGACGATGCTTGGTATTTAGAAGCTATGCCATTAACAGTTAAATATGGACCAGTAGCTTTAGGATATTATTTTGAAGGAACAAAATCAACTGGTGATGATGACAACCACGAATATGACCACCAAGTTAGATTAATGGCAGATTTATTCTCAACAGATAGATTTAGATTAGGTGCTGAATATTGGTATCAATTTGCTTATGAAAATCAAACTGAAAAAGCTGGAAAATTAGTAGACTACTATGAAAATAACAAACATACAGGAGTTATCAAAGCAGCTTACGATGTAACAGAAAACTTAACAGTTGATGGATATTATAGATATGACTTTAACAAATATGATGAATTTGACGGAGCTACTAAAGCAACTGGAAAAGCTGATGACTACTACGGAGAATTCTATGTAGGATGGACATATAAATTCTAATTTTAAGAGAGTAAGATTTTTTACTTACATATAAACCTTTCACAAAAATAGAGAGAAGAAATTCTCTCTATTTTTTTGTATCTACCAAGGAATAATTCTTATTTCTGCCTCTTTAGAATGTTCAATTATATAATTTATAACTGAACCTTTAAAGAAAGAAAAAATCTTACTTCTATTACTATGTCCAAGAACAATTTGAGTGATTTTTTTCTCAGTAGAAAATTCTAATATTTTTTTTGATATATTTTTTCCTTTTAATCTGTAAACTTCAGCTCCAAGATTTCTTGCAAGCTCTTCATGTTGTTCGATGGTTTTCCACTGTTCAGGAGTAAAAGAGTTTTTTAAAAATCCTTGTGGCTCAATAGAGATAACATAAAATTCCCCTCTATATCTTTGGGCTATTCTAGCTCCGTATCTTATAAGTTTATTAGCTCTTGGACTGGAAGATATAGAAACTAAAACTCTTTCAGTTGTGTGCCAGTTGGTTTTTATATTTTCATTCTCCATATATTCCATCAGAGAGTTATCAACTTCCTGTGCTATTCTTCTAAGAGCTAACTCTCTAAGGGCATCAAGATTTCCACGTCTAAAAAAGTTTTTTAAAGCAGAGGTAACTATTTTTGGTTTGTAAATCTCTCCTCTTTTTAATCTTTCCTCCAAAGCTTTTGAAGTTATATCAATAACTTCTACTTCGTCAGCTAAATTTACTATTGAGTCTGGGATTCTTTCTCTTACTTCTATACCAGTTATAGTGTGAACTATATCATTTAAACTTTCAATATGTTGAATATTTAAAGTAGTATTTACATTTATACCAGCATCTAAAATTTCCAAAACATCTTCGTATCTTTTTTTATTTTTACTTCCAGCTATATTTGTATGGGCTAGCTCATCTATAAGGACAGTTTTTGGATGTCTTTCTATAACTTTTTCAACATCAACCTCTCTATATTTTTTTCCTTCATACTCTATATATAATGTAGGAATCTCTTTCAGTATTCCGACTTGTTCAAAAGTAGCTTTTCTGTCATGAGGTTCAAGATAACCTATCTGTATATCTTCTCCACGTTTTACTCTTATATTTGCCTCTCTCAGCATTGTGTAAGTTTTTCCTACACCGGGGGCATAGCCCATATAGATTTTTAGCTTACCTTTTTTCTCTTTTTGGTATATCTTAAGTGCTTCTTCTGGACTTAATCTCTCTTCACTCATTTTTCCTCCTTTATAAATAAGATATAAGTTAAAAAATTGAATCTTTATACTATATTTATATATAAAATTCACAAAAAAATTTGATTTTTATAAAAATATTTTTAGGCATATATAGATCAACAACTCTTTAGTTGAATTAAAAATTCATAAAATATTTTCTTTATATAAAATTAATATCGTATCTCAAAAATTAAAAACAGATTTCTTTATACTATATTAATACTTTAAAATCAAAGAATTATAATATAAATTATAGGATTTTTTTATAAAAAGTCAAGAAAAATAAGAAGAATTTTTTTCTTGAAAAAGTACACGAAAAATAAATTTTTAAAAAAGTGTTGACTTTTAAATTCAATAGTGATAACATTGTGAGCTATAAAGAGAAGAGGAAGAAAGTCTTTAAAAATTTGTTATTACCAGTAAGCTTATTGTATAAAATATTTTAAAAATTTGGAGGTTTAAAATGATTTATTTTGGACTAGCAACTGTAGTGTTATCACTATGGAGGTATTTATAAAATTAACTTCAAGAAAGTTGAAAAATTGAGGAGGTAATTATAATGGGAATCGTAGCATTAGAAATTACAGCAATATTTGTGTCATTATGGAGATTTTTCTAAAAGATTGGAGGGATAAAAAATGAGAGGAGTATTTATTTTTGGAATTTTAACAATGGTTCTATCACTATGGAGGTATGTATGTTACTTAGCATAATTATAGTTTTATTATTTGCATATTTATTTTATGTATTATTTAATCCAGAAAAATTTTAACTAGGAGGAAGCAAAATGACTTTGCTAAATGTGTTTTTATTTTTGGGAGTGTTTATCTTAATCTCTATACCGATGGGAAAACATATCTCAAATTTAGTTTTACATAAAAAAACAGTTTTTGATAAAGCTTTTACTCCAATGGATGACTTAATCTATAAAACATTTGGTTGTAAATGTGAAGAGATGAGTTGTGGAGAATATATCAAAGCTTTTGTTTATTCAAACTTATTTATGTTTATTTTAACTTATATTTTATTGTGGATTGATGGTTCTCATCATTCTTTAAGTTTTAACACTGCAGTAAGTTTTTTAACAAATACAAACTTGCAACACTACAGTGGTGAATGGTTAAATGGGCTTCCATCAAGATTTGCTTTGATAAATTTAATGTTTACATCAGCAGCTTCAGGACTTGCCGTATGTCTTGCAATAATTAGAGGGATAATCGGAAAACCAATAGGAAACTTTTTTGAAGATTTGGTTACATCGATTACAAGAGTTCTATTACCAATCTCAATAATTATTGCTATAGCTCTTGTTGCACTTGGAGCACCACAAACTTTAGAAACTCAAAAAATAGTTGAAACAGTAGAAGGAAAATACCAAATTTTAGCTCTTGGACCAGCAGCTTGTTGGGAAGCAATAAAACATTTAGGAACAAACGGTGGAGGTTTATTCTCTGCTAACTCATCACACCCATTTGAAAATCCAAATCTATATACAAACTATATAGAAATGATGTGTATGATGTTAGTTCCCGGAGGAATAGTTGTTGCTTTTGGTTATGCAATGAAAAATGTTAAACAAGGTTGGTATGTATTTATAACTTTACTAGCTTTATTCTTACTTTCATTTGCTGTGATTTTCCATTTTGAAGGTTTATCATCACCAATATTAAAAGATTTGGGAATTTCAGGAATAAACCTAGAAGGAAAAGAAGTAAGATTTGGGCTTGTAGGTTCAGCACTATTTACTGATGTTACTACATCTTTTACAACAGGTAGTGTAAATAATATGCACGACTCTTTAACTCCACTTGCTGGAATGATGCCACTATGGAATATGTGTCTAAACTGCATCTTTGGAGGTAAAGGGGTAGGATTTATGAATGTCATTATGTATATGATGCTTTCAGTTTTCTTATGTGGATTGATGGTTGGAAGAACTCCAGAATTTTTTGGAAAAAAATTAGAAGGAAAAGAGATGAAAGTTATTACTTTCTTAATTCTATTACATCCATTAATTATACTTTTACCAAGTGCTATTTCACTTATATTTAAAGGTGGACTTGATGGAATAACAAATCCACAATTCCATGGAATTTCGCAAATTTTATATGAATATGCTTCAAGTGCTGCCAATAATGGTTCTGGTTTTGAAGGACTTGCTGACGGTACAACATATTGGAATATATTTACAGGAATAGTAATGCTTTTAGGAAGATATATAAGTATGGTTCTTATGATAGATGTGGCAGTTTCAATGCTTAATAAACAAAGAGTGCCTGAAACAACTTCTACATTCAAAACAGATAATATAATATTTTCAGTTATTTTATTTGCAATAATTATAATAATAGGTGCTTTAACATTCCTTCCAGCTTTTGCTTTAGGACCTATTGCAGAGCATTTAACAATCTGGGGGTAAAAAATGAGTAGAAAAAAAGTAGAAACTTTTTCAAAAGAGATAGTTAATCAAGCTATTATAGATTCTTTTAAAAAGTTTAATCCAAAATATTTAATAAAAAATCCAGTAATATTTGTAGTTGAAATTGGATTTATCCTAACTTTACTTTTAACAATAAATCCAAATCTATTTGGAAAAGTAGAAGGAAATATAAGATTATATAATGGAATAGTTTCATTTATATTATTTATAACAGTAGCCTTTGCCAATTTTGCAGAATCTATTGCAGAGGGAAGAGGAAAAGCTCAAGCTGATAGTTTGAAAAAAACTAGAAAAGATACAAAAGCAAATCTTGTAAAATCTGATGGAAGTATTCAAGTGATTGATGCAGGAAATCTTAAAAAAGATGATATCGTTATTGTAAATACTGGAGAAACTATACCAAATGACGGTGTTGTAATTGAAGGAATCGCTTCTGTTGATGAATCAGCAATAACTGGTGAGTCAGCTCCTGTAATAAAAGAAGCTGGTGGAGATTTCTCATCAGTAACTGGTGGTACAAGGGTTGTAAGTGATAAAATAAAAGTCCAAATAACAGTTTCATCTGGAGAATCATTTTTGGATAAAATGATAAGCCTTGTTGAAGGTGCCGAAAGACAAAAAACACCAAATGAGATTGCTTTAAATACTTTACTTGTAGGACTTACAATAATTTTCTTATATGTTATAGTTACTCTTTACCCAATGGGAGCTTATGTTGGAGTTAATTTACCATTATCAACATTAATTGCTTTACTAGTTTGTTTAATCCCTACAACAATCGGTGGACTTTTATCAGCAATCGGTATAGCAGGAATGGATAGAGTAAATAAATTTAATGTTGTGGCTATGTCTGGTAAAGCTGTAGAAAACTGTGGTGACATTGATACAATAATCTTAGACAAAACAGGGACTATCACTTATGGAAACAGATTAGCAAGTGATTTCTATCCAGTAGAAGGAAAATCAAAAGAAGATTTAATAAAATATTCTGTTCTTTCATCTATAAAAGACTTAACTCCTGAAGGACGTTCAGTTGTTGAGCTTGGTAAAAAAATGGGATTTGAACCAAAAGATAAAGATAGTGAAAATTGTGAGTTTATAGAGTTCTCAGCTCAAACTAAAATAAGTGGAGTTGACTTTGTAGATGGAACTAAAATAAGAAAAGGGGCTAGTTCATCTGTTGCAAAATTTATAGAAAAAAATGGTGGAAAAACACCAAGTGACTTGAAAAAAATAGTAGATGGTGTAGCTATAAAAGGTGGAACACCATTAGTTGTATCAGTAAATGAAGAAATCTACGGAGTTATTTATTTAAAAGATACTGTAAAAGTGGGGCTAAAAGAAAGATTTGACAATATAAGAAAAATGGGAATCAAGACAATAATGTGTACTGGAGATAACCCTCTTACAGCTGAAACAATAGCAAGAGAAGCTGGAATAGATGAATTTATTGCAGAATGTACTCCAGAACAAAAAATAGAAGCTATTAAGAAAGAACAATCTATGGGAAAATTAGTTGCCATGACAGGAGACGGTACTAACGATGCTCCAGCTTTAGCTCAAGCTGACGTTGGTATTGCAATGAACAGTGGAACAATAGCAGCAAAAGAAGCGGCTAATATGGTTGACTTAGATTCTGACCCAACAAAAATATTAGAAGTAGTTGGAATAGGAAAACAACTTCTTATCACTCGTGGAGCTTTAACAACATTTAGTATTGCAAACGATGTTTCAAAATACTTTGCAATAATTCCAGCAATGTTTACAATAGCTATTCCTCAAATGGAAATATTAAATATAATGAAATTATCATCACCAACAAGTGCAATACTTTCAGCTTTAATATTTAACGCTATTATCATTCCTTTACTAGTTCCAGTAGCTTTGAAAGGGGTAAAATATACACCAGTAAGATCAGAAATATTACTTTTGAAAAATTTAACAATATTCGGTTTAGGTGGAGTTGTATTTCCATTTATAATGATTAAAATAATAGATATATTAATAACTCCAGTTCTTGTGGTTATGGGAATAAATTAGGTTGGAGAGTGAGGAAATGAAAGTTTTAAAACAAAGTTTTATAAGTACAATAATATTATTTCTTTTGTGTGGAGTAATGTATCCATATTTTGTAACAGGAATATCAAAAGTATTATTTAAAGAGAAAGCAAATGGAAGTTTAATTTATGTAGATGGAAAAGTTGTTGGAAGTAAACTTATAGGACAAAAATTTACTGAAGAAAAATACTTCCACGGAAGACCTTCAGCTTATGATTATAACACATATGATGAAAAACCAGATGAAACAGTTCTTGCAAGCTCTGGTGGAACAAACTATGCAAATAGTAATCCAGATTATATAAAAGGTGTTGAAGATAATACAAAAAATATTTTGAAAGAAAATCCAACAATAAAACAAGAGGATATATCTTCAGAAATGGTTACAGCTTCTGGATCTGGTCTTGATCCAAATATAACTTTACAAGGAGCAATGATTCAAGTTGATAGAATTTCAGAAGCAAGAAATATTTCAAAAGATGAAGTTATAGAACTTATAAAAGCAAATGCAAATAAAGATATTGTAAATGTATTAGAATTAAATCTAGCGCTTGACGATATAAAATAAATAAACCTTCACGTAAAAGAAAAAAGGTTCATCACATTGAGCCTGTGAAAAAAATTCTGTAAATGAAATAATATTAACTTTTAGTAGCTTTCTATGATAAAATTAATATCATAGGAGGCTATTTTTATGAGATATATCCAAATTCTATGAAAAGTTGGAAGAAAAATTGGGGTGTAACAAGTCCTATTTTCAAATTTTCGTTGGAGGTTGGAAAAGTAATTTATACAACAAATGCAATATAAAAAATAGTCAAAGAAGTGTATTTTATAGTGATACAGCACTATTAAAAACTCTTTATTTAGCTATATTTGAAGTAAGTAAAAAATGTATTTTAACTTTAAGAAACTGGGGAAAAATTTATGGAGAACTTCAAATAATGTTTGAAGATTGTCTTTAATAAATAAAATAATTAAATATGAAAAGAACACTCTCAAAAGAAAGTGCCCGTGACATAAACTAAGATATATGATAAAACCATATTAAATAATTTTTATCAAAGAAAGTTAAGATTTATAGAAAACTCCTCACACTCTTTTTCTCGTAATTTCGTAATTCTTTTTATTTTTTATATTCTAATACCTAATTTTAAATTAATAAGATTATTTTATTGGTTCAAACATTTGAAGAACCTCTTTGGAATATTTTCCATCGTCGTCGTGAGCCACAAGAGGTGGAAGAATAGTCATACTATTTTTTCCAAATTTTATTCCCTCAATCAATAAAATTTTTGCTTGTTTATCAATTTTTGTATGACAAAATCTTAATTTTTTTGGAGAAATTCCATATTTTCTCATTAAGTCTAAAATTTCTAACATTCTATCAGGACGATGTACCATTGCAAAATACCCCTTATCTTTTAAAAGACAAGATGACACTTGGATAATCTCTTCTAAAGTGATAGTTATCTCATGACGAGCTAATGTCAGTTGGTCTAAATCATTTAAAAATTCTTCATTCCCATTAAATTTAAAAAATGGAGGGTTAGTGATGACAGCATCTTGAGAGCCGTGATTAAAATATTTTTTCCAATTTTTCATATCATCATTTATAATTTCTATTTGCTCACTTAAACCATTTATTTCAATATTTCTTTTTGCTAAATCAGCAGAAACTTTTTGTATTTCAAGTCCAGTGATTTTAGCCTTTGTTTTCTCTGATAAAAATAGTGGAATAGCACCATTTCCTGTACCAAGGTCAACAATTTTATTAACGCCTTTCCCTAGTGAAATAAAATTTGAAATAAGTAGAGAATCTAAAGAAAAATTAAAATAATCATTTCTTTGGATAATCTTTAGATTTTTATTTAAAAGGTTATTTACAACCTCATTTTGATTAGTGATATTTATTTCTGAGTTATTCATTTTTTCTCCTAAAAATTTTTATTTTTCGTTATATTTTATCATTTTTAACAAAAAAAGTTAATATTATTTTTACAATTTAACTACTAGGGATTTTACTTAGTAGATTTATAGTTTAATCTATGATATAATAAAGGGATGGAAATTTTAAAAAATTGTGAGGTAAATAATGAATTACATGGCATATGTTAAGGAGATTTTAAAATTAGCTCTTCCAGCAGTTGGAGAGATGGTTTTGTACATGTTAGTTTGGGTATTTGATACTATGATGGTTGGACATTATGGGGGAAAATTAGCAGTTGCCTCTGTAGGTTTTTCATCGGAGATTATGTATACGGTTATTAATACTTTAATAGGAATGGGACTTGCTGTTGCAATGACATCTATTATTGCAAGAGGTCTTGGAGCAAAAGATGAAATAAAAACTACAAAGTTTGCAAACCAAGGTTTTAATCTTGGATTTAGTGTGGCTCTTGTAGTGGCTCTTACATATTTTATTTTTGCTGATAAAATTTTAAATTTTTTAGGGGCGGAAAAAGATATAATAAAAAATGCTACTATTTATATAAGGATTTGTTCTGTGGGAATGTTTTTCACAATGATAGGAAATATTTTTAGTGGAATTTTTAGAGGGTGTAAAGATACTCGTACTCCACTTTATGGGGCAATGATAGCAAACTTTGTAAATTTGGGACTTGATTATGTTTTAATTTTTGGAAAATTTGGATTACCAGAACTTGGAGTTCCTGGAGCAGCTATTGCCACAGCCACAGCTGGAATAAGTTGTTTTTTTTTTTTACTTTATAGAACGAGAACTCTTCCAATAAAACTTAAATTCTTTTCAAAATTTGATAAAAAAATAGCAAAAGATATTTTAAAATTTTCTATACCAGCCTCTCTTCAAGAGGGAGCTTTCAGTATTGGTAAATTAATCGGTGTAACTATTGTTATGTCACTCGGAAGTCTTGCTTTTTCAGCAAACCAAATCTCTGTCACAATAGAAAGTATTAGTTTTATGCCCGGTTGGGGATTTTCTCTTGCTTGTACTGCTCTTGTGGGACATTGTACAGGAGAGGGAGATTTTGAAAAGGCTAAAAAATATATAAATACAACAGCTATACTTTCTGGAGTTATAATGGGATTTTTTGGTTTAATTTTCTTTTTCTTCTCAAAGGATATAATAAAACTTTTTATAAAAAAAGAGGAAGTGGAAGTAATAGCTTTAGGAGCTTTATGTTTACAGATAGCTTGTTTCCAACAGATTGGAACATCTCTTGGAATGACTTGTTCAGGAGCTTTCAAAGGGATAGGAGATTCGAAAACTCCATTTAAAGTAAGTTTTGTCTGCAACTGGCTAATAAGATTGCCTTTGATGTATTATTTCTTATACCTAAATAAAAAACCACTTACATATTTTTGGTGGATAACAGTTTTACAATGGAACTTAGAGGCTTTGACACTTTTTGTTGTATATAAAATAAAATTCAGAAAATTATTAAAAAATCAAAATCTAAAATTGACGGAGGAAAAATTATGATAAAAGCATTAGCATTTGATTTGGACGGGACGTTACTAAATAGTGAAAAAAAATTACCAGTTGGAGCAAAAAAAATTTTAAGAGAACTTTATCAAAAAGGAATGGAAATTTTAATAGTTACAGGACGTCCATATTCATCAACACTACCAACTTTAAAAGATTTGGATCTGCCAATAACAGCTATTTGTTATAACGGAGGAAAAATAGTAGATACTTCAATTGAGGATAATAAAGATAAAGTATTAGTAAATAAAATACTTCCAAAAGATGTAGCGAAAGATTTGATAGATTTTGTTAAAAGAAAAGATATTGAGATAAATCTTTTTCAAGATGATATTTGTTATGTAAGAAGTTTAGATAGTTATAGTACAAAAATTTATGTAAAAAATTCTGGACTTATCCCAATTCTTGTAGATATAAATAAAATATCTCCAGATAATATCACAAAGGGAGTTATCATCGATAATGATGAAAACTTTTTAAATGATTTAAAAGGACAGTTAAAAGATTTAATGGGAGATAGAGCTTATATAACTTTTACACAAGCTCAGTATTTAGAAGTTTTAAACAAAGATATAAATAAAGGAAAGGCCCTTACAGAAGTTTTAGCCTCAAAAGGAATAAAAATGGAAGAGTGTATGGCCTTTGGAGATTCTGAAAATGATTTGGAGATGATTCAAGGAGTAGGACACGGAGTAGCTATGAAAAATGCCATAGATGATGTAAAAAAATTATCTAAATATGTCACTGAAAAAACAAATGATGAAGATGGAATTGAGATATTTTTAAAAAAATATTTTGAAGAAAAATTAAATTAAAATTTTTTAAACTGACCTTGTGAAAAATAGGTTTCTTGCTAAAAACGAATAAGTATGATATAATATTGTTCTGAAAATTTTTTAAGATGAGGATAATTAATGAATAATTTAAAAAATCAAAATGAAATATATTTTATGTTAAGCTCTGATGAAAATGGAGGGTACATAAAAGCCGTTGACAGTCAAAAAGAAAAAATTTCAAATTTTTCAGATTATGATATACAAGACGAGCATATTCAAACTATTGTAGATATTTTACAAGATGTTGAGACTGATGATTTCTTTTCTGGGTGGGGAGATGTGTCTTCTACAAAGGAACTTTATTTGGAAGATGCTGGACAATTTATTTACAATTTGAAAAATATAGATAATTTTGTAGATGAAAATTTTAATAAAATTCTTTGGAGTTTTGAAGAAAATACTCTTACTTTAAAAATTCGTGAGATAGAGGGAGACGAATTTAATCTAAAGTCTGAGTTACTTCTTAATAAAAAATATTTTGATTTTCAGATTATCAGTGAAAATTTGATTTATAGAAAAGGTGTAATTTACTCCTTTGATAATTTTATAGATGATATTCGTTTTATAAAAGAGTTGAATACAGAGATTTCAAAGGAAAATATTGAAGGGTATCTTTCACTTGCTAACCACTATATAAAAGATTTAGAGATTGATTATCTAGATTATACAATAGAGGAAAGAAGTGAAATAGAGGGAGTACCACAACTATCTATTGAAAAAATTTCAAAGGATAACAGTCTTTTCTTAAAGGTTGAAACATTTTTTTCAAGTTTAAGTGATACTTTTATAAAGACAAATGATTTAGAAAAAATAATAGTTATCAATAATCTTGAGAAAAAGGTATTTATCTGTGAAGTAAATTACAAAACTTTTGAGTTAGTAGTAGATGAGATAGTAAAACTTCTTGTAAAACATCAAAGAAACTTTTCAATTCGTTCTGGGTATTATTTAGATGAAAATAATCTTTTGATAATTCAAGAGGAAATAGCTAAAGAGTTTATCACAAAGGATCTATTCCAACTTGCTACAAAATATAGAATAGTTGGTTCTGATAAATTAAAGAAATATAATATCAAATTTATAAAACCAAAACTTGTAGGAAGACTTACAACTTCAATAGATTTCTTAGAGGGAAATTTAGAAGTAGAGATTGGTGATGAAAAATTTAGTATCATAGATCTTTTAAATAGACTTAAAAAAGATTCATATATAGTTCTTGGAGACGGAACTAATGCAATAATAAATAAAAAATATATAGAAAAACTTGAAAGAGTTTTTGAAAATGCCACTTCAGAAAATGTAAAAATATCTTTCTTTGATCTTCCTATCATAGAGGAACTTATCAATGAAAAGATTTTTGAAGATGGACAAAATCCACAAAGAAACTTCTTTGAGGGAATAAATGATATTTCAGTTGATAAAAATCTTCCAAAGATAAATGCAACTCTTAGAGAATATCAAAAATATGGTTACCATTGGATAACTTATCTTTTAGAAAATAATCTTGGAGCTTGTTTAGCTGACGATATGGGACTTGGAAAAACTTTACAAGCTATTGCAGTAATAACAAATCTTCATAAGAAAAAACTTAGTGAAAAAACTTTGATAGTTATGCCAAAGAGTCTTGTTTTTAACTGGGAAAGTGAGATCAATAAGTTTAGTCCAGATTTAAAAGTTGGAATCTATTATGGAACTAATAGGGATATGGAAACTTTTAAAAATTATGAAGTTATCCTTACAACTTATGGAACAATAAGAAATGATATAGAAGAGTTAAAAGATATAAAACTTGATTTTGTAATCTTAGACGAATCACAAAATATAAAAAATATCTATTCACAAGCTAATAAAGCAATAATGCTTTTAAATACAAGATATAGACTTGCTCTTTCAGGAACACCTATTGAAAATAATCTTTTAGAGCTTTACTCATTGTTTAGATTTTTAAATCCAACAATGCTTGGTTCAATAGAAAACTTTAATAGATATTATATGTTGCCAATTCAAAAAGACAACGACAAAAATGCAATGGAAGAGTTAAAGAAAAGAATTTACCCATTTATTTTAAGAAGGGTTAAAAAAGAAGTTCTTAAGGACTTACCAGAAAAAATTGAAAAAACTCTATTTATAGAGATGAATAAAGAGCAAAAAAGATTTTACGAAGAGAGAAGAGCTTATTATTATAATTTGGTTCATTTAAGTATAAAAACAAATGGACTTAATAAAAGTCAATTTAGTATTCTTCAAGCTCTAAACGAGTTAAGACAGATTGCAAGTTGCCCAGAAAATAAAAATCCAGCTCTTTACTCAAATAAAAAGATAGCTGTTATAGAAAATGCTATTGAGGCTGTAAAAAATAATCATAAGGTTTTAATATTTGCAAACTATCTTTCATCAATAGATAGTATTTGTAGAGAATTAAGTGAGAGAGGAATAAAATATCTGTCAATGACAGGAGATACAAAAGATAGACACTCACTTGTTGACAAATTCCAAAACGATTCAAGTTATAAAGTTTTTGTTATGACTTTAAAAACTGGAGGAGTAGGTTTAAACCTTACAGCAGCTGATACAATATTTATATATGATCCTTGGTGGAATAAAACTGTTGAAAATCAAGCTATCGATAGAGCTTATAGACTTGGACAAGATAACACAGTTTTTGCATATAAGATGATACTTAAGGATACAATAGAGGAAAAAATATTAACATTACAAAAAGCAAAAAGTCTTCTTATAGAAAATCTAATATCTGATGAGGGAGCAAACTTCAAATTCTTAAGTGAAGAGGATATTGAATTTATTTTAGGAAGTTAAGGAGAAAAAAATTGGGAATTAGTAGAGATAGGTTTAGAAAGGCGTTAGATAATTTTTATTCACAAGAGATGCTTTACGACCTTTTTAAAACATATTTTATTAAATGGATAGCAGAAGGTTATATAGGGATAAACTTAGGACTTTTTGAAGTTTCTCTTTTGACAGAAAACAGTCCAAAGATAAAATTCCTTGATCTTTTGGAGCAATCTTTAGCAAGGGAAGAAGTTTTTATAGCTGTGTTTAAAACTCTACCTGAGGGAATAAAAAAGATTTTTAATGAGATTGCTTGGAATGGAAAATATATAATCTCACAAGAGGAGAGAGCGATTTTCTTTAGAAAAGAACAAAAGTTTTCTGCTGTGGTAGACTTAAATGAAAAATATGCTTTCTTTAAATATGGAGAGGATAATCAAAAAAATGAATATCTTTATATAGACAATGATATTGTTAGATGGTACAGACAATTCCTACCAAAAAATAGAGAGTGTTTTATCTATACAGTAAATAAAAATGAAAATTGGTCTGTTGGAAATAATGAAGAAAGTATAATTGAAAATCTTGGAAAATATTTTAATTTTTTCAATGATGGAAAACTAGAACTTTCTACAAGTGGAAAACTACTTAAATCTTCAAAAATAGGAATGCATAAATATTGTAATATTGAGGAATATTATAAAAATCTAAATGATTTGGATTTCCTAAAAACTGAAACAATAGCACTATTTTTCTATATTCTAAAAAAAGAATACTTGAACGGAACTTATCTAAGAGGAAATAACTTAAAAAATATAATACTTGATTTCTTAAATGGAGATAACTTAATAGATGATAACTACACTTATTCAAGACTTTATCTAAATTATCTGAAAGGATATGGAAAACCTAAGAAAAATAACAGTGAAGTTATAAGAGGAATCCATACAATAAGAGATATTTTACAAGATGTTTCTCCAGATAAAATAATAAGTGTTGATAATCTTATAAACTATATTATTTATAATGATAAATTTATAGAAATTTTAAATGTAGATGCTGTGTATGAACACGTATATATAAATGAAGCAAACTATGAAAGAACAAAACTTTCTACCTATGAAAATTATCAAGGGTATATAATAGAGCCATTTATAAAATCTATACTATTTATTCTAGGAACTTTTGGAGTTTTAGAAATTTATTATACAGCACCAACTGGAAAAAAATCTTTATATCTAAGACACGGATATTTATCAAAATATGATGGAATAAAAGGGTTTAAACTTACAAAACTTGGAGAATATATTTTTGGAAAAAGAGAAAATTATGAGTTTAAACAGGTAGAAGAGGGAAGTGTTTATTTAGAAGACGATTTCCTTTTAGCCACTGTTGTAGGAGAAGCTCCAGTGAGAACACTTTTCTTAGAAAGTATCGGAACAAAAATATCTCCTACAAAATTTAAAATTTCATCAGAGAGTTTCTTGAAAAAAATCAACAACAGAGCTGAGCTTGAAGAAAAAATTCAAGAATTTAGAAATAAAATATCTGAAAACCCTGGAGAAATATGGGAAAATCTATTTAAGGAGCTTTTAGAAAGAATGACATCAGTAAAAATTCTTAATGATTATTCTGTTTTACAAATTAAACAAGATAAAAATTTAATAAACTTTATCTCTTCTAATAGAGAGATTTCAAAACTTATATTAAAGGCTGAAAATTTTCATATTATAATAAAAAATGAAAATATAAAAAGTTTTGAAGAAATATTAAACAGCAATGGATATTTCCTAGCTTAATAAAATATTAGACTGATCAAATTGATAAAACATCCTTTTGAACAGTCTTTTTTATTATTTCATTAGTTTAGATTTTATGGTATAATCACTTGAAAAGATATTTTTTGGAGGGGAAAAGATGTTAGAAAAAGTATTGATAATTAACACAGGTGGAACTATTGGAATGGTACATAATGACCCTAATGATCCAACTAGTCCATTAAGACCTGCTAAAGATTGGCACGAAATAGCAAAAGAACACCCTATTCTTGAAAAGTTTCCAACTGATTATTGTCAGTTAGACCCACTTATTGATTCATCAGATATGTGTCTAGAAGTTTGGGTAAAAATAGGTGAGATAATAGAAAAATTTTATGATGAATATAGAGGATTTGTAATTCTTCACGGAACAGATACAATGGCATTTACAGCCTCAGCACTTTCATTTATGTGTAAAAATCTTTCAAAACCTATAATTCTTACAGGGTCTCAAGTACCACTTCAATTTCCAAGAAGTGATGCTTTACAAAATCTTATTACAGCTATTCAAATAGCAGGAAATGAAGTTTATGGAGTTAGACTTGTACCAGAGGTAGCGATATTTTTTAGAGATACTTTACTTAGAGGAAACAGAGCTAGAAAAATAGACGCAACAAATTATTTTGGATTTTCTTCACCAAACTATCCAGCAATAGGAGAGGTTGGAGGAGATATAAAAATTATAAAAGATAGAATTTTAAAACCTAGCCACGAAAAATTTTATTTAGATAAAAGATTTTCAAATGAGGTTATTGTACTAGAACTTTTTCCAGGGCTAAATTTTAGTTATCTGAAAAATATTTTTAAGGAAGGGTCTGGAATAAAAGGGGTTATTCTTAAAACTTATGGAAATGGAAACGCTCCAACAAGCCAAGAGTTTTTAGATTTTCTAGAATATATCTCATCTCAAAAAATAGTTATAATAGATATAACTCAATGTACAAAAGGTTTTGTAAAAATGGGACTTTATGAGGCAAGTGCAAAATTAACTGACATTGGAGTAATAAGTGGAACTGACCTTACTCCAGAAGCAGCAGTTACAAAACTAATGTATCTTTTAGGAGCTTATAAAGATATAAAACAGATAAAAAGAAAAATGCAAGTTGATATTTGTGGAGAGCAAACTTTAAGTCAGTATGATTTTAGTTTTGAAAGTGATGGAGAGTTTACTGATTATTTTGAAACTGAGATAGTAGTTCCTAAAAAATTAAAAAAAGAATATCTTTTAAGATCTGTTGCTCGTGTTGTAGGGATAAAAGATAGAGAGTGTGAAGATAAAGATTTAATAATCACAATGTCTATTGAAAGTCTTGATGATTATAATGATAATTTTATAGAACCAAATAGTAAAATTCAAAAAATTGTAAAAAAAGATAAAAAAGACGCTCACATTCTTTTTGATAAATCAGTAAAAAGAATTTTAGACAGCAGTAGAATGGTAAAAATTACAATGACAAGTAATATGAAAATAACTTGGGAAAATATAAATTTCTCAATCTATTCTGAGCTAATATAGATTTTTTCTTTATTTTATTTCGAAAATATTATACAATTAATATATAAAATATTTTATTTTTATTAGGTGATTTTATGTTTAAGATACATTCAAGTTTTAAACCAACAGGAGATCAACCACAAGCTATAAAAACTTTAGTGGATAATATAAAAAAAGGTGTAAAAGATCAAGTGCTTTTAGGAGTTACTGGATCTGGAAAAACTTTTACTGTGGCAAATGTTATAGCAGAAGTTGGAAAACCTACTTTGATACTTGCTCCAAATAAAACTTTAGCAGCTCAACTTTATTCTGAATATAAAAAATTTTTTCCAGAAAATGCAGTTGAGTATTTTGTATCTTACTATGATTATTATCAACCAGAGGCTTATATAAAATCAACTGATACTTATATAGAAAAAGATTCATCTGTCAATGATGATATAGATAGACTTAGAAATGCAGCAACAGCAGCTCTTATTAATAGAGATGATGTGATTATTGTTGCCTCAGTTTCAGCAATCTATGGGTTAGGTTCTCCAGAAACTTATAAAAAAATGACAATCCCAATAGATCTGAAAACTGGTTATGATAGATCAGAACTTTTAGAAAAACTTATTAATCTAAGATATGAAAGAAACGATATTGCCTTTGAAAGAGGAAAATTTAGAATCAAAGGAGATGTTATAGATATTTATCCATCTTATATGGAGATGGGTTATCGTTTAGAATTTTTTGGTGATGATTTAGAAAGTATATCTACTATAAATACTTTGACTGGTCAAAAAATCCAAAAAAATATTCAAAGAATTGTTATCTATCCCTCAACTCATTATCTAACAGAGGAAGAAAAACTCGAGTCAATAATAAATGAGATAAAAGAGGATATGACAAAAGAAGTTGAAGATTTTAAAAATGCTGGAAAAATTTTAGAAGCAGAACGTCTTAAACAAAGAACTACTTATGATATTGAAATGATTCAAGAGATAGGTCACTGTAAAGGGATAGAAAATTATTCAAGATATTTAAGTGGTAAAAAACCAAATGAAAGACCAGACACTTTGATAGATTATTTTCCAAAAGATTTTTTAATTTTCATAGATGAATCACATATTGGAGTTCCACAAATCGGTGGAATGTACAACGGAGATAGAGCTAGAAAAGAATCTTTAGTTGAAAATGGTTTTAGATTAAAATCAGCATTGGACAATAGACCACTAAGATTTGAAGAATTTAGAAAAATATCAAATCAAACAGTATTTATCTCAGCAACTCCCGGAGATTTTGAAATAGAGGAATCAAAAGGAAATATTGCAGAGCAACTTATAAGACCAACAGGTTTAGTTGACCCTGAGATAGAGATAAGAAAAACAGAAAATCAAGTTGACGATTTATTGGAAGAAATTCGTGAGAGAGTAAAGAAAAAAGAGAGAGTTTTGGTAACAACTCTTACCAAAAAAATGGCAGAGGAGTTAACAGAATATTATGCAACCTTAGGTGTAAAAATAAAATATATGCACTCTGACATTGATACTCTTGAAAGAATAGAGATAATAAGAGAACTAAGATATGGAACTATAGATGTAATTGTTGGAATAAATCTTTTGAGAGAGGGACTTGATATTCCAGAAGTTTCATTGGTAGCAATTTTAGAGGCTGACAAAGAGGGATTTTTAAGAAGTAGAAGATCTTTAATTCAAACTATCGGTCGTGCTGCAAGAAATATTAATGGAAAAGCTATTCTTTATGGAGATGTTATCACAAAATCTATGGCTCAAGCAATAGAGGAAACTGAAAGAAGAAGAAAAATTCAAAAAGAATATAATGTATTTAATAATATAGATCCAAAATCTATAATAAGAGAGGTATCAGAGGAAGTTTTAAATCTTGATTATGGATTGGATATAGAGGAAACTAAAAAAACATCAGAGATGAACTTTACATCAAAAGCTGATATTGAAAAAGAGATTTCAAAACTTCTTAAGGAGATAAAAAAATGTTCTGAAGAACTTGATTTTGAAACAGCTATCCTTAAGAGAGATAAGATGAACAAACTTAAAGAGATGTTATTGGAGTTATAATGGAAGATAAAATTTATGGAGTAAGTGAATTTAATAGAATAGTTAAAAATTTTATAGATGATGTACCAGAGTTCCATAACTTTTTTTTAAAAGGAGAGCTTTCAGGAGTAACTTATTATAAAAGTGGACATCTATATTTTACTATAAAGGACAGAAAATCTCAGATAAAATGTGCAGCTTTTAGTTATAAACTAAAAAGAATCCCAGAAGATCTGAAAGAGGGAGATAGTGTTACAATTTTTGGAGATGTGGGATTTTATGAAGTTCGTGGAGATTTTCAAATTTTAGTTCGTCATATAGAAAAAGAAAATTCTATGGGGGAACTTTATAGAAAACTTGAAATGGTAAAAGAAAAAATGGAGGAAGAGGGATATTTTTCAGCAGAAAATAAAAAGCCACTTCCAAAATATCCAAGAAACATCGGTGTAGTTACCTCTTCAAATGGAGCTGGACTTTATGATATAATAACAACATCAAGAAAAAGAATGGATAATATAAATATCTATGTATATCCAGCAAAAGTTCAAGGAGATGGAGCAATAGAAGAGATTATTGAGGGGATAAAAACTTTGGATAAAATTCCAGAAATTGATCTTATTATTGCTGGACGTGGTGGTGGAAGTATTGAAGACCTTTGGGCTTTCAATGAAGAGAAAGTTGCAATGGCGTTTTATAATTGTAAAAAACCGATAATTTCTGCAGTAGGTCATGAGATAGATTTTTTACTTACAGACTTAGTGGCTGATGTAAGAGCTGCTACTCCAACTCAGAGTGCTGAGATAGCAATTCCAGTAAAAAAAGATGTGTTGGATATGTTAGAAGATGATAAAAAATATCTTACATCTCTTATTAAGAAAAAGATAGAACATTCAAAGATACATTTAGAAAATAGAGAGAACTCATATGCTTTGAAAAATTTTTCAAGAGTTTTTAAAGATTCAAAAGAGATACTAGACAGCAAAGAGGTAGAACTTGAAAGAGCTATGAAACTTTTGCTTGAAAGAAAGAAACAAAAAATTCAAGTTCAAGCTGAGAAAATAATCTCTCTTAATCCATTGAATATTTTATCCCGTGGATATTCACTGGTAAAAGCTAATGAAAAAATAATAAAATCTTCTGATGAGGTAAATCAAGGAGATGAAATAGAGATAAAATTATATAAAGGTAGCCTTGTAGGCACAGTAAAGGAGATTAAAAATTAATGAAATATTTTCTTAAGATTTTTTTAGTATTAACAATTTCTTTAAATTCATTTGCAAATAGTTATTTCGATAATGCAGGTTTACTTGACGGAACAGTTAATATAGATTATAGTGATATGGAAGATGCTGAAGGATTTTTAGAAAAAGATGAAGAAAGACCAACAAAGATAACTTTTGAATATCGTGATAAAAAAACAAAAGCTAAAAAAAGTTTTTCTGTCAAAATTATTCAACAAAAACCAGATGATCCAAGACCTGCTGAGATAGCCACTATCGAAGAGTTAGTAAAAAGAGAAACTATAAGAGAAAAAGCAGCAGCTATGCTTAAATATTATAATAAAACTTTTAGAGAACATTTAGAAAAAATAAGTGGTGATTCAAGAGAGGTTTATAATCTTGGAAATTATTATTTCACACACAATCAATATGAAAAAGCTAGAGATGTTTTTAGTAAAAATATAGATAGTATAGAAAATCTTTTTGGAGCAGCCACAACTAATAGATTTTTAGGTGATTATAATATGGCGATAGCTTATTATAGTGAAGTTATAGATATGAATCCAAATCTTGCAGAACCATATTTTGGTAGAGGGATTTGTTATAGAAACAAAGATAAAACAAGAGAGGCTTTAGCTGATTTTCTAAAATATAAAAGTATGAAAAATAGTGAAGAGGCTTATGCAGCTTTTGGAAATATCTATATAATAAGAAAAGATTTTTCAAATGCTAAGTTTATTTTAAATGAGGGAAAATTATTGTATCCTAAATCAAAAGTGATAAATGACCTTTTGGTAAGAGCTCACGGAAAATAATAAGGAGAGAATATGGATTGGTATCGTTTAAGAGTTGTTGATATAAAAGATAATATTATTTTTAGGTTAATGAGTTCTTTTGAAAGATACCAAGATATATTCAAACTTTCTGAAGAGCAACTAAAAATATATTTTAAACTTGATGAAATAACAATTTCATTGTTACAGAAGTCTAAAAATATAGATATAGAAAAAGAGATAAAATTTTTAGAAAAAAATAGAGTAAAAGTTATATCATTAAAAGATAAAGATTATCCTGTGGGATTAAAAAATATTTCACACCCACCAGTATTTTTATATTATAGAGGAGATATTAATCTTGCAAAAGAAAATACAATAGGAGTTGTAGGAACAAGACAAGCTTCATCTTATGGTAAAAGAGCTTGTGAAAAAATAACATCAGAACTTGTAAATTCAAAAGTAGTTACTGTAAGTGGATTAGCTTCAGGAATAGATACAATTTGTCATAAGACTACATTGGAAAAAAATGGAAAAACAATAGCAGTTGTCGGTTCTGGGCTTGATATTATCTATCCTAGAGAAAATAGAAAATACTGGGAAGAGATAGGAGAAAAGGGACTTATTATATCCGAATATCCTCTTGGTACTGAGCCACTTGCTTATAATTTTCCTATGAGAAATAGAATTATAGTGGGACTTTCAAGAGGAATTTTGGTAGTTGAAAGTAAGGAAAGAGGTGGAAGTTTAATAACAGCTTCTCTAGCACTTGATGAAGGAAGAGATGTATTTGCCATTCCGGGAGATATAAACTCTCCAGTATCAATAGGAACTAATAATCTTATAAAAGATTCAAAAGCTAAACTTGTAACTTGTGGAGAGGATATTTTAGATGAGTTTGGCTGGAAAAAAATAGATAAAGAGGAAACTATTTTGGGCTTGTCAGATGATGAGGCTAAAATATATAACTCTTTAGTGAGAGAAAAAAATCTAGATGAACTTGTAATTATCACAGGAATAAAACCTAAAACACTTTTGGCTATACTTATGAATATGGAGATAAATGGGTATATTTCAAGTGTTAGTGGAGGAAAATATATAAGAAAAGCAAGATAATTTTATTTAGTGAAAGGTATGGAATTATGAAGAAGAATGATAAAAAAAATCTAGTTATAGTAGAATCACCAGCTAAGGCAAAAACAATAGAAAAAATACTAGGAAATGATTTTTTAGTAACAGCATCTTTTGGACATATAAGAGATTTGCCGAAAAGTACCTTGGGAGTAGATATTGAAAATAATTTTACTCCAAATTATTCTACTATTAGAGGTAAGGGAGAAGTAACAAAAAATTTAAAAGCCCTTGCAAAAAAATCAGAAAAAGTATATCTAGCTTCCGACCCTGATAGAGAGGGAGAGGCTATTGCTTGGCATATTGCCCATACATTAAAATTAGATGAAAATGAAAATAATAGAATAGAATTTAATGAAATTACAGCTTCAGCTATAAAAGATGCTATAAAACACCCAAGAAAAATAGATATGAATAAAGTTAATGCTCAACAAGCTAGAAGAATTCTTGATAGACTTGTTGGATATGAGGTAAGTCCACTTTTATGGAAAGCTATTTCTTCAAATACTAGTGCAGGACGTGTTCAATCTGTTGCTTTAAAACTTATCTGTGAATTAGAAGATAGTATCAAAGCTTTTGTTCCAGAAAAATTTTGGGATATTACAGGGGAGTTTAAAGATAAAATAAATCTAGCTCTTTATAAAGTTGAAGATAAAAAAATAGATAAACTAAAAGATGAAAAAGTAGTAGAAAAAATAAAAACTCTTAAGGGAGAAGAATTTTTAGTTGATGGAGCAAAGGTAACTAAGAAAACTAAAAATCCGCCACTACCATTAAAAACAAGTACGTTGCAACAACTTTCATCTTCATATTTAGGTTTTTCAGCTACAAAAACTATGAAGATAGCTCAAGGACTTTATGAAGGGGTAAATATAAATGGAACTCATAAAGGGCTTATCACTTATATGAGAACAGACTCTGTAAGAATTTCTGAAGAAGCTGTTCAAATGGCAAAAGATTATATTTTAGAAAATTATGGTAAAGATTATGTTGGTGGAGGAGTAAAGAAAACTACTAAGAAACAGGAAAATATCCAAGACGCTCATGAGGGAATAAGACCTACTGATGTTAATTTTACACCAGAATATCTTTCAAAATTTTTGGATAAAGACCAATTAAAACTTTATACTCTTATTTGGGAAAGATTTTTAATCTCTCAACTTGCACCAATGAAATATGAGCAATTTGAACTTCTTTGCTCAAAAGATGGAATTCAATTTAGAGGAGTTTTAAATAAAATATTATTTGATGGATATTATAAACTGTTTAAAGATGAAGAAGATATTCCTTTAGGGGATTTCCCAAATATCCAAAAAGATGATAAATTAAAACTTGTAAAATTAAATATCAAAGAAGATTTTACAAAACCACCTGCAAGACTTACAGAATCATCACTTATTAAAAAACTAGAATCTGATGGAATAGGAAGACCATCAACATACGCAGCTATTATCAATACTTTAAAAGATAGAGAATATGTAACTCTAAAAGGAAAAAGCTTTGTACCAACAGAACTTGGATATGAAGTAGAAAGAGTATTAGATGAAAATTTCAAAAACTTTATGAATGTAAAATTTACTGCTGACATGGAAAATAAGCTTGATGATATAGCAGAGGGAAAAGAAAAATGGCAGGAGATTTTAAAAAATTTCTACACTGAGCTTTCAAAATATATAGAAAAATATAAAAAAATAGTAGATGCTGATGAAAATAAAGTTATAGAATCAGATATGCCTTGCCCTTGTGGTGGAGGATATATGATAATGAAAAATGGAAGATTTGGAAGATACTTAGCTTGTTCAAATGATGATTGTAAACAAAATATTTCTCTTCGTGGAATAGAGATTCCAATGGAGGAGATAAAAGCTGGAAAGATACACGTTAAAGACATAGTTGAACAAAAAATTGCTGAGAAAAAAGGGAAACCAACTGATGTATTAGCAGATAACGGTTCTCCAATGTTACTTAAATTTGGAAGATTTGGAAGTTATTTAGAAAGTGAAAATTATTCTTCTGATAATATTAGAACGCCTCTTCCTAGTGAAATAAAAAAAGCACTGGCTCTAAATGAAATTCCAGAAGAAAACGGAGTTGTAAAATTAAATTTAAGACTTCAAGCTATAAAAAGTGAAGAAAAAGCTATTCTTGATAAAGCTGGAGTATGTGAAAAATGTGGACGTCCATTTAGAATCGGTAAAGGAAGATGGGGAAGATACTTAGCTTGTACAGGTTACCCAGAATGTAAAAATATAAAAACTTTAGATAAAGATGGAAATATAGTAGAAAAAAAAGAAAAAGAAGAAACAAAATCTACAACTAAAAAAACTAAGAAATAAAAAGAAGGAGAGAAAAATTTTTCTCTCCCCCTTTTTTTGTATATATTTTAATTATTGCGTGAAGGCTAAGCTTTAGTTGCTACAGGAGTTTTCTTTTTTAAAGCCATTAAAACTTTTGTTCCCTCTACAACTAACATTAAAGCAAGTCCAAAGATAAAGAAAATTACAACAGATTGTAAACCATGAACAGCTAATTTTCCTTGTCCGCTAACTAATAATAAAACATTAGTTTTGAAAGAGATTAATAGAGAACTCATAGTAGCACAAATCATAAATACCATTGGGATAAATAACATTTTATTATTTCTACCAGTTTTTGCAAGCCATACAGATACACCTAAGAAGCAAGGAACAGCAACTAATTGGTTACAAGCTCCAAAGATAGGCCAAATATTTTTATAACCACCTAGGCAAAGGATTCCACCTAAAGCAACAGTTATAACAGTAGCCACATACATATTACTAAAAGATTTTGTTATTCCTTTATTTTCTTCAGGATTTTTTGAAGTAAATAATTCTTGGAATAAAAATCTACCAAGTCTTGTAGCAGTATCAAGTGAAGTTAAAGCAAAAGCTGAGAAAGCTAAAGAGATAACTGTAAATGTAGTTCTTACAGCGATATCGCTAAATCCCATTGCTCCAAAGAATCCTGAAACACCAGTAGCAAAAACTACTGCAGGAGAACCAGATGGCATTTTACCATCTTTAAATAAAACTCCTACTGTGATAAGAGCAATAACAGCTAATACACATTCAATTAACATAGAACCATAACCGATTAATTTTGCGTCTTTTGCACTGTCTAATTGTTTTGAAGTTGTTCCTGAACCGATTAATGAATGGAATCCAGAAATTGCTCCACAAGCCACTGTGATAAATAGATAAGGGAAAACAAATTGTCCATTAAAACTATTTTTCATTCCAGTGAAACTTGGAAGATTGATAGTTGGATTTGTGAAAACAACTCCAATGAAAGCTGCTAAAATCATAAAATATAATAAGAAACTATTTAGATAATCTCTAGGTTGTAATAAAATCCATACTGGTGTAACAGAAGCTACAATGATATATACGAATACAAATCCAAGCCAGAAATTTTTACTTAAGTAGATAGGAAATTTAAGTCCTACATAGATACAAAGAACTAAAAGAGCAACTCCCGCTACTGAAGAAATTACTAATGGAGCATTTTTTCTATAAACTAAAAATCCAAATGCAACAGCTAAAGGAATAAATAAGATAGATGCAGTTGCAACAGAACCATTAGCTTGAATATAAGTTTTTGTTCCGTCAGCTGCTACTGTATATCCTTGGAATGTGCTTGCAACGATATCAGCGAAAGCTGCGATAACTAATAAAATTACTAGCCAAGCAAATGTAGTAAATAAAACTTTACATTTATGACCGATATATTCTTCAATAACTTCCCCTAAAGTTTTTCCACCATGTTTGATTGAAACAACGATTGATGAAAAATCTTGAACTCCTCCAAAGAAGATTCCTCCTACAACAATCCATAAAAGAACTGGTAACCAACCAAATACAGCAGCTTGGATAGGACCTGTTATTGGTCCAGCTCCAGCAATTGAAGCGAAATGGTGTCCTAAAAGGATAGGAGCTTTTGCAGGAACGTAATCAATACCATCTTCCATAGTGTGAGCTGGTGTAACTTCTTTTGGATCTACTCCCCATTGTTTTGCAAGCCAAGAACCGTAGGTAACATAAGCAACTAAAAATGCAAAAATTGATAATACTAAAATCATTAAACTACTCATAAATTTTCCTCCCATTTATTAAAAATTGTTATACTTTAGAAACTTTTTTCATAAACCTCTTTTAAATCTTTAGCAGGTTTGTTATAGTAAACTTTTTTGTTTTTTAAATCTACTCCGATAACTTTTGTAGTTAAAAAACCCCTTATAGAAAAAAGATAAGTTTTTTCAAAACTAAATTTTTCTATTTTTTTAATTAAGTTTTCATTTATTGGTGAAGAACTTATAAAAACTAAACTTAAAAATGATGTCATATGATTTTTCTCAGGATATTTGTTGCCATTTCTTATGAAGTGACTTTCTAATTTTTCTTTTAGAAGTTTTTCATAAGTTTTAAATGTATCTTCAGTGAGATTGTCTAACTCTATAAAGAAAATATGTTCAAAACTATTTACTTCCCAAAGATTGACTTCTTTTACTAGGACATATTTTTCAGCCTTTGAATTAAAATATCCATAGGCTGAAAAATTATTTCCCTCAAAATCATAATTTCTTATTATATCAAAAGAGTTTTTATAAAGTTCAAGAATATTATCCAGATATTTTTTACTCTCCATATCTACTCTCTTTCAAAATTATTTAACTTCTTTAGTCCAATTGTGAGTGTCTTCTAATTTACCCCATTGGATACCAGTTAGAGTATCATATAATTTTTGAGTTAGACTTCCAGTTTTAAAGTCATTTATAACAACTGTTTCACCTTTATAGAATAATTCTCCTACTGGAGAGATAACAGCTGCAGTTCCAGTACCAAAAGCTTCTTGAAGTTTTCCATTTCTTCCAGCTTCCATTAAGAAATCAATTGAGAAATGTTCCTCATGAACTTTATATCCCCATTCTCTTAAAAGAGCTAAACAAGAATCTCTTGTAACTCCTGGTAAAACTGTTCCATCAATAGGTGAAGTATAGATTTCTCCATCAACCATAAACATAACATTCATAGTTCCAACTTCTTCAACATATTTACGTTCTACTCCATCAAGCCATAAAACTTGAGTATATCCTTTTTGTTGAGCATTGTATTGAGCAAGGATACTTGCAGCGTAGTTTCCACCACATTTTGTAAATCCTGTTCCACCTTTTGAAGCACGAACTAGTTCTTCTTCAACGTAGATTTTTACTGGACTAACTCCTTCAGGATAATAGTTTCCAACTGGAGATAAAATTATTGCAAATAGATAATTATCTGCTGGGTGAACTCCAACTGTAGCTTCAGTTGAGAACATAAATGGACGGATATATAATGAAGTTCCCTCTGCTTCAGGAATCCAATCTTTTTCATATTCAACTAATTTTTCAATAGCTTCTACAAACATATCTTCAGGAAATTTTGCCATACAAAGTCTAGCACAAGAATTTTGCATTCTCTTAGCATTCATCTCAGGACGGAATAAAAGAACTTTTCCCTCTTTTGTTTTGTAAGCTTTTAATCCTTCAAAAACTTCTTGAGCATAGTGTAAAACAAAAGATGCTGGGCTTAAAGAAAGTGGTCCATAAGGAACTATTCTTGCATCGTGCCAACCTTTTTCTTTAGAATAATCCATTAAAAACATATGATCTGTATAATATTTTCCAAATCCAAGATTATTTTGATCTGGTTTCTCCTTTAAAGTTTTAGCTCTCTCTACTCTGATTTCCATAACATTTCCTCCTCGCAATATAAAAAATAATTTATTTTTAATAATTTGGTATAAAAAAAACAGCCTTTGTTAAGACTGTTTTTATAATATCAATTTATTTTTATCAAAATTGTGGTTAAGCTAAAGCCAACCATTCTTTATCATAAAAAGATTTGTATATTGTAAACTCACTCTTAACATTTATTTTGTGTACGACAAAATCCCTGATAGCTATTGATATCAGTAATATTATACGTATGACAAATATTATGCTAAGTAGTCTAAACATACAATTCTCCTCCCTTTAAAATTTTGTTTGCTTTTTTTATGGCTAGAGTATAAAATATTTCAAAAAAAATGTCAAGCTTTTTTTTGAAAAAAATTTATTTTTTTATAAAAATCCTTGAATTTTAGTATCTAATTAATAAAAAAATATTATTTTTATCTAGGCTCTATTGATATTTTTTTATCAGTATAAAAAATCTCACCATTTTTTAATTTTAGTTGGATAGGATATACTTCAACACCATTCTCTAAAGCTTTATAAAAAGTTTCAAAAAATAATTTATCTGTTTCATAGTTTGGAATAAAACTATCAGAATCTCTAAAGACTAAAAGAAGAACACAAGCTCTTTCTCCATTTTTTTTGATTTCCATTAAAGTGTTTAGATGTTTAGTAGCTCTTTCGGAGGGAGCATCTGGAAAAATAGCTCTTTTATTTACAGAAAGAGAAACACCTTTTACTTCGACCCAAATTTTTTTATTATCTTTTTCAAGCATATAGTCTAAACGGCTATGTCCATTTTTAACCTCTGCTTTTACTAAATCAACTTCTCCAAAGGGAGATATTTCAAAATCTCTTAAAATATTTTCAGAAATATATCTATGAAAAGATGAGTTAAGAAGAATTTCTTCTCCGTCTTCTGCTAAAGCTCCAATTAGATCCCATTCAGTTTTTCTTTTGCTCATATCTTTGGCACGTCTTAGGAAGACAGTATTTTCTGGATATAATAATTCTTTTATTCTTCCGCTGTCATGAACATGAGCT
>Oklahoma_p1__coassemble_339_pt1 | contig 28639 bp, 26 predicted proteins | sample Oklahoma_p1__metabat2_high_PE_014 | metagenome-assembled genome bin Oklahoma_p1
TAAAAAAAGATGGAGATAGAAGTTATTTTGCTCACGCAGGAATCGCTGCTGGTGGTGGAACTGTAAAATATGATAATGGTATTTCAGCTTTTGAAGCAATAGGAGATGAAATAAATAAATTTGCAGGAATTTTTGGAGGAAATGCATCTTATTTAGGTGGAACTACTGTTGAAGGTTCATCTTTCTATTATAATATTAATTTCGGTATGGCACAAAAATTAAATGAAAAATTTTCAGTAGCTGGAGGAGTTAGACTTATCTATGCTACAAGAAAATTAGAAGGAACAGGTCATTTTAATTTAGATTTACCAAATGGAATTCCAGATAAAGTTATACCTAATGATGGAAAACTAGCAGGAAACCATTCAATAGATGTTACTTTAGATGCTGAAAGAGAAGCTTATGGAGTAGGAGGAGTAATAGGATTTAACTATAAACCAACTGACAGATTAAATATTGGTTTTAAATATGAAACTGAAGTTGAATTAGATTTTGAAGCTAAAAAAGGTCAAAATGGATTAAAAGTTGATTCTTCAAATCCTTTAGCAGGAGGATTTATAGATGGTATGTTAAGACCAGTAGATGTTATTAAAGAATGGATAGTAGATGGAAATAGAAATCTTCCAGCAATGATGGCACTTGGAATTTCTTATGATATGACAGATAGATTAACACTTCTTGCAAGTGGAAATTACTATTTCATAGAACAAGCTAATGAAGACCATGCTTATGATAATTATACAAATGGTTATGAAGCATCAATCGGTTTTGATTATAAACTAAATGAAAAATATACTTTAATGGCAGGATATCAATACACTAATACTGGAGCAAATGAAGGAACTTACAAAGATACTGACTACGCATTAGATGCTCATATGTATTGTGTGGGAATGAGTTATTCTCCTAATGAGACTAGAAAATATACTTTATCTTACGGATTTGTAGATTATCAAGATGGAACTTCAAGTGCCACAGGAACAACTTTTGAAAAAACAGTTCATACAATAGGAATGTCAGCAGAGTTTAAATTATAAAAACTCTTGACAAAACAGTTGTAAAGTTATAGAATACATTATCAACTAAAAATTAAATAAATATAACTTACTAGGGGAGCCGTAACTGGCTGAGAGGAGGTTCGACCTCGACTCTTATTACTTGAACCAGATAATGCTGGCGAAAGGAAGTAAAATTAACCCTCCACTTGGAGTATCAGATATCTGATAGCTATTAAGTTATAAAAAAGTGGTTGATTAATTGATAAAAGACTTCCCTAGTAGAAATACTAGGGATTTTTTTTGTAAAAGGAGGGAAAAAATGCAAATAGTTTTAAATGGAGTTTCTGAAAATATCGAAAAAGAGATGTTAATAAGCGAATTTATTGAAAAACTTTCTTCTGAAAAAAATATTAATCTTTCTGGAGCTGTTGTTTTATTAAATGATGAGCTTATAAAAAGGGATAATTGGAAAGATGTAAGCATCAAAGAAAATGATGAGATAGAAGTTCTAACTTTTGTTTCTGGTGGATAAAATAAAAAATTAATATTATATAAAAAATAAAAGTTTATGGAGGAAAAGATGGATAAATTAGTATTAAAAGGACATGAATTTGAAAGCAGATTACTTACAGGAACAGGAAAATTTTCTGATAAAAATCTAATAGCTCCAATGTTAGAAGCTAGTGGGTCAAATATAATAACAATGGCTCTTAGAAGAGTTAACTTTGCAAACCCAAAAGAAAATGTTTTAAACTATATACCAAAAGGAATAACTTTACTTCCTAATACTTCTGGAGCAAGAAACGCTGAAGAAGCTATTAAAATAGCAAGAATTGCAAGAGAAGCTGGTTGTGGAGATTTTATAAAAATAGAAATAATAAACGATATGAAATATTTAATGCCAGATAATGAAGAAACTATAAAAGCTACAAAAGTTTTAGCAGATGAAGGATTTATAGTACTTCCATATATGACTCCAGATTTAATTGCTGCAAAAAGATTAGAAGAAGCTGGAGCTGCAGCAGTAATGCCACTTGGAGCACCAATTGGATCAAATAAAGGATTACTTACAAAACCTTTAATAGAAATGATAAATGAAAATAAAAGAGTTCCAGTAATAGTTGACGCAGGAATTGGAGCACCATCTCAAGCTGCTGAAGCTATGGAAATGGGAGTTGACGCAGTACTTGTTAACACAGCAATATCAACAGCAGAAGATCCAGTAAAAATGGGAGAAGCATTTGCTATGGCAGTAAAAGCGGGAAGAATGGCATACTTAGCAAAACTTGCTAAAACTTCAAAATATGCTAACGCTTCATCTCCACTTACAGACTTCTTATTTAGAGGTGACAAATAATGGGATTTTATTCAGTTGTAGAGCAATGGAAAGATTTTGATTATGAAAATTATTTTGCAAGAGTAACAGATGAAGATGTACTTGATAGTATCTATAAAGAAAATTTAACAGAATATGATCTATTAAATCTTTTATCACCAAAAGCAAAAAATCATCTAGAAAGAATGGCACAAAGAGCAGCTGAACTTAAAACTCAACATTTTGGAAATATAATCTCTCTTTATATGCCAATATATATTTCAAACTTCTGTACAAATAACTGTACTTACTGTGGATTTTCAAAGAAAAACCACATAGTTAGAAAACACCAAACTCTTGAACAAATAGAAGCTGAAGCAATAGAAATTGCAAAAACTGGTGTAGAACATATTCTTATGCTTACTGGAGAAGCTCACGGTCTTGTAACTTTAGATTATTTAAAAGACGCAGTAAAAGTATTGAAAAAACATTTTAACTCTGTTTCAATAGAAGTTATGCCATTAGAAGAATGGGAGTATAAAGAACTTGCTGATATAGGAGTAGACGGTTTAACAGTTTATCAAGAAACTTATAACGAAGAAATTTATGATAAAGTTCACTTATCAGGAAAGAAAAAAGATTATCACTTCCGTCTAAACACTCCAGAGAGAGGAGCAAAAGCTGGAATAAGAACAATAGGAATTGGACCATTATTTGGTTTAAGTGATATAAGACAAGAAGCTTTTATGGCTGGACTTCATTTAAAATATTTAACAGATAAATATTTAAACTCATCTTTTGCGATATCACTTCCAAGAATAAATCCAGCAGAGGGAGGATTCCAACCAGATCACCCATTAGATGATGTGACTTTTGTACAATTTATGACAGCTTATAGAATTTTTGAAGTTAAAGCTGATATAAATATTTCTACAAGAGAAGTGGCTGATTTTAGAGATCACTTAATGCATATGGGAATTACAAAAATGTCTGTTGGTTCAAAAACAGATGTTGGAGGATATACAGACAACGATCCATCTACTTGTCAATTTGAAATAAGTGATGATAGAAGTGCTGAAGAAACAATTCAAGCTATAAGAGATAATGGTTACCAACCTGTTTTCAAAGATTGGGAGCAATTAGTATGATAATAGGTATTGCTGGTTGTGGAGGAATAGGCTCAAATGTAGCTTATCATCTTGTTCGTGCTGGTGTAAAAAATTTTAAGTTTGGAGATTTTGATAAAATAGAGGAGAGCAATCTAAATAGACAATTCTTTTTTAAAGAACAAGTGGGTCTTTATAAAAGTGAAACTTTAGCTAAAAATCTTCTTTTGATAAATCCAAGTATTCAAATTGAAAATGAAATAATAAAATTTGAAAGGGATAATATCAAAGAATTTTTTAAAGATTGTGATATAGTGGTTGAAGCATTTGATAAAAAAGAGTATAAATCTCTTTTAGTTGAGGAGCTTTTGCCACTGGGAAAAAAAATAGTTTCAGCTTCAGGGATAGGAGGCTTTGAAACTAAAAATATAAAAATAAGAAAATTTGGAAAAAATCTCACAGTAGTTGGAGATTTTGAAACTGATACAGATATTTATAAAACTTATTCACATAAGGTAGGAGCTGTTGCTTGTATGATGGCTGAAAAAGTTTTGGAGATTGGAGGATATTTTGAGAAATAAAATAATAATTCCAGAAGGGTTATATGGTATAACTGGAGAAAATTTTGCCAATGGAAAAACTAATCTTGAATGTGTAGAGGCAATGATTAAAGGTGGAATAAAAATAATTCAATACAGAGAGAAGAAAAAATCTCTTGGACAAAAATTAGAAGAAGCAAGAGTTTTAAGAGAAGTTTGCAGAAAAAATGGTGTTTTGTTTATAATAAATGATAATATAGATATTGCTCTTTTAGTTGATGCTGACGGGGTGCATGTTGGACAAGATGATTTACCACCTAGTGAAGTGAGAAAACTTATTGGTGATGATAAAATAATTGGACTTTCTACTCACTCACCTGAACAAGGAAAAAAAGCTTTTGAAAATCCTGATGTAGATTATTTAGGAGTTGGACCAATATTTCCAACAACTACAAAGGATACAGCTCCAGTTGGTTTAGAATATTTAGATTTTGCTGTTAAAAACTTAGATATTCCGTTTGTTGCTATTGGTGGAATAAAAGAACATAATATTGATAAAATCATAGGTCATGGAGCAAAAAGAATATGTCTTGTAAGTGATATAGTAGGAGCTCCAAATATAGAAGAAAAAGTAAAATTTTTAAGAAGTAAATTAGAGAAATAAAAGAAAAAGTTGTAGCTTTTGCTACAACTTTTTTCACAGACTCATATATCAAATTTTTTACCATCAATAGAGATAGTAACAACTTGCCAAGGGATAAATTTACCACTATTTTTTAAAGCATTTACAGAAGCTCTTTCGATTCCACCACAACAAGGAACTTCCATTCTTACAACTGTTAAAGATTTTATATTATTATTTTTAATAATTTCTGTTAATTTTTCCTCATAATCTCCAGAGTCTAACTTAGGACAACCTATAAGAGTTATTCTATTTTTTATAAATTCATTATGGAAATTACCGTAGGCAAAAGCCGTGCAATCAGCAGCAATTAAAAGATTAGCTCCATCAAAATAAGGAGCATTTATAGGTACAAGTTTTATCTGTACAGGCCATTGTTGCAGTTTACTTTGCATAATATTCTCTTCAAAATTTTCTTTTTCATTTGAAGAAACTTTTATTGTTTTTAAATTTGATCCAGGGCAACCAAAATGAGATTTAATAACTTTTATTTGATTTTCCGGATAACTACCAAAAGAACAATCAGATTTCTTTTTTTGAGCCATATTTAATTTTACAGCCTCTTCATCATAAGGAAGAGCCTCTCTTTCTTCAAAAGAGATGGCGTTAGTATGACAAGAAGGTAGACAATCTCCAAGTCCATCACAATAATCATCTCTTAAAAGTTTAGCTTTTCCATTTACAAGTCCAATAGCTCCCTCGTGGCAAGCTTTTACACAAGCACCACAACCATCACACTTATTTTCATCTATTTTTATAACCTTTCTTATCATAAAATCCTCCTAAAAACTTTTAAATTATATGTAGATTATAATATAAAAATTATAAAAAATATGTTGCATTGGCAACTAAAAAATTATTTAAAAAGTGTGAAATGATTTTTATTATAGTCCAGTATTTTTTGTTTTTTTAAAGTGCTAAGCTCTCTGGATAAAGCACTTCTATCAACAGATAGATAATCAGCTAATTCTTGTCTATCAAATTTAATATCAAAAGAGTTACTTTTATTTTTTAAAGCCTCAGCAGATAGAAAGGAAATAATTTTTTCCTTTAGAGATTTTTTAGTGATGTGTTCTATTTTTTGAGTTAGTAGAATATTTTTTTTCAGAGAAATTTGAAAAACATTATTTAAAAATTTATAGATTTCAAAAGGATTTTTTGGATTATTGATTAAAAAATCTTTTAAATCTAAAAATAAAATTTTACAGTTTTGTGAGGCCTCAACACTTAGATTTGGAGTACTTCTTTTTGAAAGAGCAAAAACTTCACCAAAAATTTCTCCAGATTTAAATTTTCCCAAAATATTTCTATTTCCCCAAAAGTCTTCTTTTATAATATTTAGTTCTCCAGAAATAATAATTCCAATCTTAGTGATAGGATTTCCAGCTTGAAAAATTAGATTATTTTTATCAAAATTTTCCTCTGAAAAATTAAAAAATTTTAATATAAATAGAATTTCATTATCACTTAGATTAAAAAAAAGTGGCAATTTTTTTAATAAATTCAAGTATTTCATATTTTTCTCCTAAAAGTTTTATATTTAATTATATCATAAAATAAAAAAAGTTGCATAAGCAACATAAAATATAGAAAAAATTATATATAATGTAAAAAAAGAAAAAAGAGGAGGGTTAAAATAGATGGAAAATAAAATGTTTTGTTGGCAATGCCAAGAGACTTTAAATTGTAAAGGATGTAGTGTGGCTGGAGTTTGTGGAAAAACAGCAAATGTTGCCTACCTACAAGATTTATTAGTATATATAACAAAAGGAATTTGTGAGATCACTACAAGATTAAGAGAAGAGGGAGAGGTTATATCTTCTGAAATAAATAAAGTTGTTTTGGATAATCTTTTCACTACAATTACAAATGTAAACTTTTCAGAGGGAAATATAGAGGATAGAATAGAGCAATCTTTAGAAATCAAGAGAGATCTATATGGAAGATTAAAAAATAAAGAGATGTTATCTGAGGCTAGTGAATTTTCTATTGAGAGAAAAGATTATTTAACAAGAGATGAGAGAATAAGTATTTTAAATGAAAAAAATGTAGATTTAAGAAGTTTAAAAGAGATGGTAATCTATGGATTAAAGGGGTTATCAGCTTATGTAACTCACGGAAATGTTTTAAATGAATATAATGAAGAGATAGATATATTTTTACAAAGAGCTTTAGCAAAAACTTTAGATAAAAATTTAACTGTTGAAGATGCTTTAGGATTAGTAATGGAAACAGGAAAGTATGGAGTTTTTGGAATGGAACTTTTAGACAGAGCTAATACTAAAAATTATGGAAATCCAGAGATCACAAAAGTTAATATAGGGGTTGGAAAAAATCCGGGAATATTAATATCAGGACACGATTTAAAAGATTTAGAAATGTTACTAGAACAAACTCAAGGAACTGGTGTAGATGTATATACTCACTCTGAAATGTTACCAGCTCACTATTATCCAAAATTTAAAAAGTATAAAAACTTTGTAGGAAACTATGGAAATGCTTGGTGGAAACAACAAGATGAATTTGAAAGTTTCAATGGTCCAATAGTGATGACAACTAACTGTATAGTTACTCCAAAACAGAGCTATAAGGATAGAATTTATACAACAGGTTTAGTTTCTTTTGATGGTTGCAAACATATAGAAGGGGAAGAAAAGGATTTTTCTCAAGTGATAGAACAAGCTAAAAAATGTCTACCACCAAAGGAGATAGAAACAGGGGAAATTATAGGGGGATTTGCTCACGAACAAGTATTTGCATTAAAAGATAAGATAGTAGAGGCTGTAAAAAGTGGAGCTATTAAGAAATTTGTGGTAATGGGTGGTTGTGATGGAAGAAGTACAAAGAGAGATTATTATACAGAATTTGCAAAAAATCTTCCTAAAGATACAATTATCTTAACTGCTGGTTGTGCAAAATATAGATATAATAAATTAAATCTAGGAGATATTGGAGGAATACCAAGAGTTTTAGATGCTGGACAATGTAATGACTCATACTCTTTAGCTTTAATCGCATTAAAATTAAAAGAAATTTTTGAATTAAATGATATTAATGATCTGCCAATAATTTATAATATTTCTTGGTATGAACAAAAGGCTGTAATAGTTTTATTAGCACTTTTATACTTAGGAGTAAAAAATATTAAATTAGGTCCAACATTACCTGGATTTTTATCAGAAAATGTTGCTAAGGTATTGGTTGAGCAATTTGGAATAAGTGGAATTTCAACAGTTGAAGAAGATATGGAAAAATTCTTTGGATAAAATAATTTGACAATTTTTCTTAAATATTATAAAGTGAAATAGAGATAATATTTGAGGAGGTAGTGATGATAAAAAGATTTAATGTTGGAAAAAGACTTAGTGAGGCTGTAATTCATAATGGTGTAGCTTATCTTTGTGGACAATGTTGTTTTGAAGAGAATGAAGGAAAAAAAGATGTTCAAACTCAAACTAAAGAAGCTTTAGCTAATATAGAAAGAGTTCTAAAAGATATTGGTAGTGATAAATCAAAAATACTTATGGCGACAATATATTTAAAAGATATAAGTTACTTTGATGAGATGAATGAAGTTTGGGATAACTGGGTTGAGACTGGACACGCTCCTGCAAGAGCTTGTGTAGAGGCAGCTTTAGCTGAGAAAGAACTTCTTGTTGAAATAGTAGTAACTGCAGCAGTAGAATAGAAAATATAAGTTTAAGTAAAAAAGAAAACTTTAAGAATTACAGAAATTACGGAGAGAAGTTAGATTAACAAGGATTTATTGAACGCTAAAAATCTCAACTGTTTGAGCGTTAGCGAGTTTTGAGATTTTAGAGAAATAAACCGTAGTTAATCAACTTCTAGTAGTCTGGAGTAATTCAAAGTTTTCTTTTTATTTTTTTATAATTTTACTACATTTATTGGAGTTCCAGCTAAATATTTATTAACATTGTCAAAAGCGATCTCAGCTCTTATAATCATAGATTCGTGAGATGCAAAAGCAACATGAGGAGTAAGTATTGTATTTTTAGCATTTAGTAATGGATAATCACTTGGGATAGGTGGTTCCATATCAAATACATCTATACCAGCTCCAGCGATTTTTTCTTCATTTAAAATCTCTGCAAGAGCGTTATTATCAACAACAGCTCCTCTAGCACAGTTGATTAAAATAGAAGTTTCTTTCATAAGAGAAAGTTTTTCTTTTGAAATAAATCCTCTTGTAGAATCATTTAGTGGAAGATGAAGAGAGATTATATCAGAAGTTTTCATTAAAGTATCAATATCCACATATTTTAATCCCAATTCAATAGCTTTTGGATTTTCTGCAATATCGTAACCAATAAGGTTAGCTCCCATACATTTAAAAAGATTAGCTGTCATAGTACCAATTCTTCCAGTACCAACTATACCAACAGTTTTTCCTTTTATCTCCCCACCGATAAGTCCAGCAATAGTACCACCTTTTCTTATAACAGAGTTACATTTATTAATATTTCTCATAAGGTCTAAAGTAAGTCCGATTACAAGTTCAGCCACAGCGTTATTAGCATAACCAGCAGCATTACAAACAACAATTCCTCTTTCTTTTGCAAGAGAACCTATGTGATCAAATCCTGTGAAAGCCACAGAGATCATTTTTAAATTTTTTGCTACTTCTATAACTTCGTTAGGTAAAGGATTATTTGCTATCATAAGAATGTCAGCGTCTTTTGCTCTTTCTTTTAATTCTTCAACATCAGTAGTTTTTGTATCGTAGTAAACAAATTCATGCCCCAATTTTTTTATTTCACTGCTAAGATTTTCAATAACTTCTTTTTTTACTACTAATGGCTCTAATAATTTTATTATCATACTTTCCTCCAACTTATATTTTTATATAAAAAGTGCAGGTCACTAAGGACCTGCCATTATTATTAAATTATTTTTGTTTATTCTTCAGCTGGTTCTACGTGAGCGTAGTTTCCGTCTCTTTTCTTATAAACAACATTCATTTCTTGAGTTTCTTCGTTGTTGAAGATGTAGAAATCTTTTCCTAAAGTTTCCATTTGAAGTATTGCTTCTTCAAGTGTCATAGGTTTAGATTCCATAGAAACTTTAACTATTTGTTTTGTAGCTTCAGTAGAAACTGTGTTAGATGCAGGGTCAAATTTGAAAACTCTTTGAGAAACTACATCATTATTATCTCTTAATTTTTCTTTATATTTTTTAATTTGTCCTTCTAATATACTTGTAGCTTTATCTATTGCAACATAAAGATCAGATTCAGTAGCCACAGCTTTTAATACAGTTGAGTTTAAGTGAGCTCTCATTTCTGCTGTGTGTGAAGGTCCTTTTCTTAATTTTACTGCTGATAGAGTTACTACTATTTCGCTTATACGGTCAAAATATTTGTCTAATTTTTCAACTCTCTTTACAGTATAATCGTTAATAGGGTCTGTTACAACTAAATGTCTTCCGTTTACTGATATTCTCATAAACACCACTCCTTCTAGTACTTCAAGTATTCCATGATGTACTCCTTTTATATGAACCTCTATCTGAGGATACTTCTTTTATGAAGCTTCTTTATAACACTTAGACGGAATTTTAAAAAATTTTGTCTAAAAAATTTAATTTTCTAAAAATAATTTTCCATTTTTTACAGAATATCTTTTATCAGTAATATTTGCAAGTTCTCTTGAGTGAGTAACCACAATAATAGTTTGATTATTTTCTCTGTTTATTTTTCTAAAAAGATTATGGATTTCATTACTTGTTTCCTCGTCAAGATTTCCTGTAGGTTCGTCAGCCAAAATTATTTTTGGATCATTTATTAAAGCTCTAGCTATAGCAACCCTTTGTTTTTCTCCTCCAGAAAGTTGGTTTGGTTTGTGATTGTATCTTTCTTTTAAACCAACACTATCTAGAATCTTTTTAGCTTTTTCTTCAATATTTTTTTTGTCATTAAAATTATTTAAAAGAGCAGGTAACATTACATTTTCTAAAGCTGTGAACTCTGGTAAAAGATAGTGAAATTGGAAAACAAATCCAATATCTCTATTTTTTAGTAAGTCTATTTTTTGATGGTTAGTTCTATCAACTTTTTCTCCGTGAATATAAATCTCTCCCTCATCAATAGAGTCCAAAAGTCCAATAACATTTAAAAGGGTAGATTTTCCAGAACCTGATTTACCAATGATAGAAACAAACTCTCCTTCATTAATAACTAAATCTAAATCTTTTAAAATATGTAAAGTCTCGCTAGTACCTTTATAGGTTTTATTTATATTTTTTAGTTCCAAAATTTTACTCATATCTTAAAGCCTCCATTGTTTCCATCTTACCAGCTCTATATGCTGGAAAAACACTTGATAAAAATATAACGATAAAGTTTACAAAAACTATGATTAAAATCTCTTTCAGAGAAATTTCAACAGGGATTTTACTTAAATAATATATAGAAGTAATTCCAGAGATAGAATAATTTTCAATATACCATAAAATTCCAAGAGAAAGTAGAACTCCTATAAAAATTCCGATTACTCCTAAAGTAATACCCTCTATTAAAAATATTTTCATAATATTTTGAGTACTAAATCCCATAGCTCTCATAATACCAATATCTTTTATTTTTTCACGAACTAACATATTCATAATAACCCAAACTACAAATCCAGCAATAACAACTATCAATGAGAAAACCACAATCATAACAGTTTTTTCAAGAGCCAGAGCTGACAGAAGATTTTTATTTTGGTCTCCCCAAGTTCTGTTAAAAAGTCCATATTTTTCAGATAAAATATCAGAAATCTTGTCAGCGTCATAAGGATTATTAAGAGTAATCTCAAGATTTGTGATATTATCTCCCATATACATCATATACTGAGCTGTTGCAAGAGGAATAATAACCATACTTATATCATAGTCATAATATCCACTTTCAAAAACTCCAGTGATTTCCAATGGAAGTTCTTGATTTTCTGCTGAAACTAAAGAAATTTTATCTCCAATACTTGCTCCAAGTTGTCTAAAAAGTTCATTACCTATATATATTCCATTTCTTTTTTCAGGATTTATTTTTCCGTGGACGATTTTTTTCTCAATATCAATAGCAGTTTTTGCTTTTTCAATATCAAGTCCCTCAATCTTTACTCCAGAAACATAATCTCCGTAAATTCCTCTATATTTTATAAGTCCTTGAGTTGAAACTTTTGGTAAAACTCCCTTTACTCCAGAGATTTCTTTTATTTTATTTTCAATTTTTTCATATTCATTTTTATGCTCTACATCATAGACACTTATATGGCTACTAAGAGACAGGATACTTCCTATCATATTTTTATCAAGTCCATTGGAAATTCCGATAGAAACAATAAGAACAGTAACTCCAATCATTATTCCAATTATTCCAATGAAACTTTGCTTTTTCTTTTCAAGTATATGTTTTTTTGCTATAAAAAATTCAAACATTTATTCACCCTTTTATTATAAAAATTTTTCAATATCGTCTATATTTTTAAACCAAGTCTGTAATTTTTCTTTTGCTTGATTTTTAACTTTGTCATCTATATGTTCTGACATTTTTTTAATAACTACAGTTAAAGCTCCAATGTCATCTACAAATCCCATTCCGGGGATAAGGTCTGGAATAAAATCAACAGGGGCAATAAGATAACCTAAAGCACCGATTATTAAAGTTTTATCTTTTAGAGGAATATTTTCTTTTTGAAGTACATAATATAAAATCAAAGCAAAATAAATTCCCTTTAAACCAATTTTCACAGCATAATCTTTTATCTTATCCCAAAAAGAATCCTCTTTGAAAAAAGCTCTATATTCATCTGTATTAAATTTTTCATTTTGTATATCTTCTTCTAAAAATTCCCCCTCAATAATATCATTTGGGTCTTCTCTGAATTTTTTCATTTGAACCTCCTTAAGTTTCATATGTAGATTATACATATTTTTTTATTTTTTTTAAAGAAATTATTTGTATTTTTTATGGTATAATATATTATACCACAAATTAGGGGGAAAGATAAAAATGAAAAAATTAATTGACGATAGAATAGAAAAATTAAGATATTTTATGAGGGAAAATAATATAAATGGATATATTATAACTTTATCAGATTTTCATAATAGCGAATACCCTTGTGATTTTTTCAAAGGTGTTGAATATTTAAGTGGTTTTACTGGATCTAATGGAACAATATTTGTAGATAGCAAAAATTGTTATCTTTGGACAGATGGAAGATATTTTACTCAATGTGAAAACGAGATAAAAGACACCCAGATAAAAATGATGAAAATGGCAGTAGAAGGAGAAGATACTCTATACCAAATAATAGAAAAAAAATTAAATTCTGGAGATTGTTTAGCCTTTGACGGAAGAACTGTATCTTTTAATGAGTATAAAAAATTTGAAGAGATAGCTAAAAAGAAAAATTTTAGGATAAAAACAGGGATAGATTTATTGGATAAGGTATGGGAGGAAAGACCTACACTTCCAAAAGAAAAAGTATATCTACTTGATGAAAAATTTTCTGGAGAATCTTTAGAAAGCAAATTAAAAAGATTAAGAGAAAAAATGAAAGAAAAAAATGCTACAGTTCATATTCTTTCAACTCTTGAAGATATAGGTTGGCTTTTAAACTTAAGAGGAAACGATATTGAGTATAATCCATTTGTTTTGGCTTATGCTATTATTTCAATGGAAAGAGTATTATTATTCACAGATATTTCAAAATTTTCAAATGAAATAAAAAATTATTTCAATAAAAATAATATAGAACTTTTTGATTATTTTGATTTCTATAACTATTTAGAAAATATTCTTTTAAAAAATAAAATTTTATTAGATTATAATAGTGTAAATTGTTTTATTGTAAAAAGTATAAATAAAAATATTGAAATAATAAACGGAGAAAATCCAACAGTGAGTTTAAAAGCTATAAAAAATGAAACAGAGATAAAAAATACAATAAATGCTCATATAAAAGATGGGATAGCTGTTACAAAATTAATGTACTGGCTAAAAAATCAAAAAGATTATAGCAAAATGAAAGAAATGGATATTGTAAAAAAAGTTGAGGAATTTAGGCAAGAGCAAGAGGGATATTTAGGAAATAATTTTAGTACAATATCTGCTTTTGGAAAAAATTCTCCAATGATGCACTATCTTCCAAGTCTTGATTCAAACGCTATATTAGAAGAGGGAAATTTTTTACTTTTAGATTCTGGTGGACATTATTTTGAAGGAAGTACAGATATAACAAGAACTTTTGCCATAGGAAATGTATCAAGTAAGATGAAAAAACATTATACTTATGTATTAAAAAGTTTGATAGATTTATCAAAACTTAAATTTCCAAAAGGTACAACTTGTGGAAATCTTGATACAGTGGCAAGAAGTGTTATTTGGAATTTAGGTCTTGATTATAGATGTGCCACAGGTCATGGGGTTGGATATTTAGGAAGTGTCCATGAAGGACCAAATATTTTAAGAGGAAAAAGTGGGGTTATTTTAGAGCCTAATATGATAACAACTGTTGAACCAGGAATTTATTTAGATGGAGAATATGGAATAAGACTTGAAAATGAAATTTTAAGTGAGAAAACTTTTAAAAATGAGTATGGACAGTATTTAGAGTTTAGAACTATAACTTTTGCTCCATTTGATAGAGATGCTATAGAGGTAGAATATTTAGACAAATTTGAGATAGAATGGCTTAATAAATATAATGAAGTTATTTTTGAAACATTAAAAACTTTTTTAGATGAGAAAGAATTAAATTGGTTAAAAAAAGTGACTGATAAATTTTAAAAAAAGCAAAATAAAGTCCTTGAAATTTAAAAAAAATATAGTATAATATACAATAACGGCAAGTTAGGAAAATTTTAGAAAGAAGGAGAAATTAATTTAAAAAAAATGGAATTATTAACATTTTTGGAAAGCGATGACATTGAAAATTTTGAGGAAAATTTGAGTATTATTACTGTTGAGGAAAAGGATTCAAAGGGATTCACTATTCTACATTTAGCTGTTCAAGAAGGAAAATATGATTTTGTTGATGCTTTAATGTATCATGGAGCTGATCCAAATGTAGAAAACAAAAATCATGAAACACCTTTACATATAGCAGCAAAAAAAGATTTTCATAAGATTTTCAAATTACTTTGGGAATATGGAGCAGATTTAGAACAAGAGGACTACAAAGGAAGAACTCCTAAAGATATTGCTTTAGAAAATTCTAGTAAAAGAGTTTTAAGAGAGATAGAAGAGATAGAAGAAGATTAAAATATACAAATAGAAATAATTTAACCTTGGTACAAATATTGTACTGAGGTTTTTTATTAATTAAAATAAAATTTTATGATATAATTTAGGAAAGAAAAATTTTATAGAGGTAAAAATGGAAAATTTAAAAAAAGAGATAAAAAATTATATTCCTTTTAACGAGCAAGAGGAAAAAGATAGAGAGATTATTCTTGAATTATTAGAAAATGAAAAAGATATTTTAACAAGAGATAATAAAAAATGTCATTTTACAGTATCAGCTTGGATAGTAGATAGTTCTAGAAAAAAAGTTTTGATGTGCTATCACAATATCTATAACTCTTGGGCTTGGCTTGGAGGACACGCTGATGGAGATAGTAATTTAAGAAATGTTGTGTTAAAAGAAATAGAAGAAGAAAGTGGAATTAAAAATATAAAGTTTTTAACAGAGGATATTTTTTCAATGGAAATTCTTACAGTAAATGGGCATATAAAAAAAGGAAAGTATGTTTCATCACATCTTCATTTGAATTTGACATTTTTATTGGAAGGGGATACAGAGGAGAAACTTTTTGTAAAACCTGACGAAAATAGTGGATTAGATTGGATAGATGTAGAGGATATTTCAAAAAAATCAACTGAAAAATGGTTTGTTGATAATATTTATTCAAAATTAACTGAAAAAGTAAAAAAGTATTATTAGAATAGGGGGAGGAAAATTATGATAAGAAGATTTATAAGTTATTATAAACCTTATAAAAAAATATTTATTTTAGATATGATAGCATCATTTCTTATAGCTTGTCTAGGAATGCTTTATCCTATAACTACAAGGGTGATGTTAAACAAACTTATTCCAGAAAAAAATTATAAAATGATATATATTTTTGGGGCTTTTCTTTTGGTAATTTATGTTACAAGAATGTTTTTAAGATTTTTTGTACAATACTATGGGCATATTATGGGTGTTAAGATGCAAGCTCAGATGAGAAAAGAGATGTTTAAGAGAATCCAAACTCTCCCTTATTCATATTATGACAATCATCAAACAGGAAAAATAATGTCAAGAATGACAAATGATTTGCAAGATATAAGTGAGTTAGCTCATCACGCTCCTGAAAACTTTTTTATTTTTGGGATAATGATAGTGGGATCATTTATCTATCTTTTGACAATAGAAAAAACTTTAACTCTTATTATTTTTGCTTGTGTACCTGCTATGCTTTTGGTATCAGCCACTTTTAAAAATAGAATGAGAGATGCTTTTATGGAAAGTAGAAAAAATGTGGCTGTAATTAATGCCTCACTTGAAAGTAGTATATCAGGAATAAGAGTTACAAAAGCTTTTAATAACTCTCATATTGAGGAGAAAAAATTTGATGTAGGGAATAACGCTTTTGTAGAATCAAAAAGAAAAGCTTACAAAGCTATGGGACAATTTTTCTCATCAACAAACTTTATCACAGATTTTTTTAACGTAGTGGTACTTATTGCAGGGGGAGTATTTTTATTTCAAGGGAAGATAAACGGCGGAGATTATGCCACTTTTATAATCTCAATAAATCTTTTTATAACTCCTCTTACAAAACTTATAGATTTTACAGAGCAATATCAAAACGGTATCACAGGATTTAAAAGATTTTTGGAAATTATTGATGAAGTTCCTGAAAAAGATAGAGAAAATGCTAAGGAGATTTCAAATATAAAAGGGGAGATTGAGTTTAAAGATGTGCATTTTTCATATAATGATTCTAAGGAAATTTTAAAAGGAATATCTTTTAAAGTCCCAGCTGGTAAAAAAATCGCTCTTGTTGGACCAAGTGGAGAGGGAAAAACTACTATTTGTCATTTGATACCAAATTTTTATAAGATTAATTCTGGAGAAATAACAATAGACGGAATAAATATAAATGATATTACTTTGGAATCTCTAAGAAAAAATATTGGAATAGTTCAACAAGATGTATATCTTTTTGGTGGAACAATAAAAGAAAATATTTTATATGGAAAACCAGATGCCACAGATGAAGAAGTTTTTGAGGCTAGTAGAAAAGCAAATATCCACGACTATATTATGACTTTGGAAAAAGGTTATGATACAGAGATTGGAGAAAGAGGAGTAAAACTTTCTGGAGGACAAAAACAAAGACTTTCTATTGCTAGGGTTTTCTTGAAAAATCCAACTATTTTAATTTTGGACGAGGCAACATCTGCTCTTGATAATACAACAGAGATTTTTATTCAAAAAGAATTGGAAGAACTTTCAAAAGGAAGAACAACTCTCGTTGTAGCTCACAGACTTTCTACAATAAAAAATGCTGATGAAATTTTTGTTATACAAAATGGAAATATAAAAGAAAAAGGAAATCATAATGAACTTTTAGAGGCAAAGGGTATCTACTATAATCTTTATTCATCAATGTTTAATAATTAATAGCTTGACTTTAGAGTCAAAAAGTGATAAGTTTAACATAGAGGTAGGAAAAAAGTTTCAAAAGGAGGAGAAATATGAAAGTTTTATTATTAAATGGAAGTCCAAGAGTTGGAGGAAATACTGACACAGCTTTAAATGCTATTCAAGAGGGATTTTTACAAAACACAGATGCTCAAGTAGAAATGATAAATTTAAGAGAGTGTGAAATTGTTGGTTGTAAAGGTTGTAATTATTGTAAAACAACTAACGGAACTTGTGCAACAAAAGATGATGGACAAGTTGTAGCTGACAAAGTTGTTGAGGCAGATGTAGTTATATTTGGTTCTCCTGTTTATTGGTGGGGAATTTCTTCACAACTTAAGACTGCAATAGATAGAGTTTATATGAAAGGGGCATTGTTAGTTCAAAAACCTAAAAAAATCGGTGTTCTTGCAGTTGGATCTGCTACTTTAGACGACCCTGAATATGAAATAATTGGAAAACAATTCAAATGTATAAGTGAATATTTAAGATGGGACTTAATAGCTGAAAAATATATTTCTGCCACTGAAAAATCTGATTTAGCAAAAGATAGCGAAAAAGTATCACAACTTAAAGAGTTATATAAAAAATTTGTATAGAAACGAGAGATGATATGGAGATAAAATTAAACCACAATATAGAATTTATACTGAATCTTCTTAAGGAAGAGGGGCAAGGATATATTGTAGGTGGATTTGTGAGGGATATTTTTTTAGGGCTTAATCCAAAAGATTGTGATTTTGTTACAGATATAGAGTATGAGAGATTAAAAGAGATTTTTAAAAAGTTTAAGCCTAAAGAGATGGGAAAACATTTTGGGATAATTCAAATAAAAATAGGTGGTATCCCTTATGAGATTGCAAAGATGAGGGAAGATATAGGAATACCTTTAGATAGAAAAGTCCAAAAGGTAGAGTTTACCAAAAATATCTATGATGATTTGAAAAGGCGAGATTTTACAATAAATGCAATAGCCTATGACGGAGAAAAATTTTATTTTGGAGAAAAATCAAAAGAGGATATAGAAAATAAAGTTTTGAGATTTGTAGGAGATTGCACACAGAGAATTAAAGAAGACCCTTTGAGAATTTTAAGATATTTTAGATTTCTTGCAACAAAGGATTTAAAATATTTTCCAGAAACTATTGATGAGATAAAAAAATCTAAAAATCTTATACAAAATCTTTCAGCAGAGAGAATAAGGGATGAGTTTAGCAAGACAATCACTGGGAAAAATGCCTATAAAGTTTTAAAGTTGATGTCAGAAAATAAAATTTTAGAGGAGATAATCCCAGAGTGGAGCAAGACCATAGGCTTTGACCAAAAAAATATACATCACATCTATACTGTTGACGAGCATATTCTAAAAAGTTTAGAACTTACTAGCAGGGATTTAATAATACGTCTTGCAGTTTTATTTCACGATATAGGAAAGCCTAGATGTTATACTTTTGGAGAAGATGGGCAAGGACATTTCTATAAACATGAAAAATATTCTGTTGAGATAGCAGAAAAGCTGATGTTAAATCTTAAGTTTAGTAAATTAGATACAGAAAGAGTTTGTAAAATTATAAGATACCACTCTCTTTATAGACAAAACATTGATGAAATATTTGTGAAAAAAATGTTAAATCGATTTGGAGAGGAGGATATTTATCGATATTTGGAAGTTGTAGAGGCTGATAGAAAGACACATAATAATGATGTTTGCAACCTTGAAGATTTAGAGCAAATAAAAACTATTTTAAAAAAAATTCAAGAAACTAAACCTCCATTATCAATGAAAGATTTGAAAATATCTGGAAAAGATTTATTAAAAGTAGGCGTTCCAAAAGGAAAAATAATAGGAGAGATTTTAGATTATCTAATGGAAAAAGTTTTAGAAGATGAAAATCTAAATAACTATGAAACTCTTATAAATCTTGCAATAAATTATAAAGATAGACCTGAAACGTAAATTATACGCATCAGGTCTTAATTTTTTATTAAATTATTTAGATACTTTTTGAGCCTGTGAAAAAGATTCTGTAAATTAAATAATACTAACTTTTAATAGCTTTCTATGATAAAATTAATATCATAGGAGTCTCTTTTTACATGATAGGTTGCAATATTTATTGTAGCCTTTTTTTATATTTTGAAGTAGGATATTTTATTTTTTTATCTGGGTTATTCTTACTTTATTCACGTACTTTTATTTTGTTGTTTAGTATAAGTTTGTAACTAATACAAATACAGACAAAAGTTTTGATAAAAAATATTTTTTGTTCATCTCTTATATAAATTCTAAATTTATATGTTTTTAGCTGTTTCATCAGTCCTCTATATCCCAATAACTTTATATCAATATTAGTATATCATACTAGAAAATTAAGGAATTCATCGCATCATTTATAGAAGAGGAAAGCTTTCTTACTCATTAAGTTAAATATTTGGTAAAAAAATATGATAAAAATACAAAAAAATTTATTTTTAATTTTTATATAAAATGTTTTAAATATTAATTTAAAGATAAAGTTTTTGGTTAAAAAATAAAAAAAGTAATTGATGAATAAAAAATAATAATGTATAATGAAAAAAATAAAAAGTAATTTTTAATAAAAACAAATAATCTAAAAAAAGACATAAGGAGGAAAAAATGAATATAAAAGTACCTAAAAATGAATGGTTGGAAAATCCAGAAATATTCAGAGTGAATAGAATAGATGCTCATTCAGATCATATGTATTTTGAAACTTTACAAGAAGCTGAAGAACTAGATGAAATAAAATTAAAACAAAGTTTAAATGGTATGTGGAAATTTTCTTATGCAGAAAATCAAGATAAGAGGGAAAAAGATTTTTACAAAGAGGATTTTGACTGCTCAAAATTTTCAGAAATAGAAGTTCCAGGGCATATTCAAATTCAAGGATTTGACCAGATGCAATATATAAATGTAATGTACCCTTGGGATGGACGTGAAAATTTGAGACCGCCTTATATTTCAAAAGAATATAATCCTGTGGGAAGCTATGTAAAATATTTTGAACTTGATGAAAAGTTAAAAAATAAAAAAGTTTTTCTTTCTTTTCAGGGAGTTGAAACAGCTTTTTATGTGTGGGTAAATGGAAAATTTGTTGGGTATAGTGAAGATTCATTCACTCCATCTGAATTTGAAGTAACAGAGTTTTTAAAAGACGGGCAGAATAAAGTTGCAGTAGAAGTATATAAAAGAAGTAGTGCTTCATGGCTTGAAGACCAAGACTTCTGGAGATTTTCAGGAATATTTAGAGAAGTGTTTTTATATGCTGTTCCAGAAATTCATGTGAAAGATATTTTTGTAAAAACAGACTTGGATAAAAAATATGAAAATGCAAAAATAGAAGCTCATATAAAACTTCTTGAAAATAAAAAAGGAACTATTTCAGTAAAAGTTGTAAATCCTCAAAATACAGAATTGTTTAAGACAAAAGAATATGAACTTAAAGAAAATTTTACCATAGATTTTGAAATAGAAAATGCAGAACTTTGGAGTGCAGAAAAACCAAATCTTTACACTTTATATTTTATATTAAAAGATGAAAACGGAAATATAAAAGAAGTTGTTCCTTTAAAAACAGGAATAAGAAAATTTGAACTTAAAGATGGTCTTATGAAATTGAACGGAAAAAGAATAATTTTTAAAGGTGTCGACCGTCATGAATTTAACTGTGAAAGAGGAAGAGCGGTAACAAAAGAAGATATGCTGTGGGATATAAAATTTATGAAACAGTATAATATAAATGCAGTGAGAACTTCTCATTATCCAAATGATTCGCTATGGTATAAACTTTGTGATGAATATGGAATTTATCTTATAGATGAAGCAAATCTTGAAAGTCACGGTTCTTGGATGAAGATGGGATTATGTGAACCATCATGGAATATTCCAGGAAGTATTCCTGAATGGAAAGGGGCAGTTCTTGACAGGGCAGAGTCAATGTTTGAAAGAGATAAAAATCACCCTTCTATTTTAATGTGGTCTTGTGGTAATGAATCTTATGCTGGAGAAAATATTTTAAGCATGACAAAGTATTTCCATGAAAAAGATAAAACAAGAATAGTTCATTATGAAGGAAGTAATTGGAATAGAGAATATGAAAACTGCTCTGATATAGAAACAAGAATGTATGCAAAAGCAAGAGATATAGAAGAATATTTAAGAACTAATCCTGAAAAACCATATATAAGCTGTGAATATATGCACGCAATGGGAAATTCATGCGGTGGATTTATGAAATACACAGAGCTTGAAGACAGATATGAAAAATATCAAGGCGGTTTTATTTGGGATTATATTGATCAAGCTGTAAAAGTAAAAAGAGACGGGAAAGAAGTTCTTTATTATGGCGGAGATTTTATGGAAAGACCTACAGATTATAATTTCTGCGGGAATGGAATTGTATTTGCAGACAGGACAGTAACTCCTAAAGCTCAAGAAATAAAATATCTTTATCAGAATGTTGAAATAAGACTAACAGAGAGAGGATGTTTAATAAGAAACAAATCTCTTTTTGATAATTTATCAAATTATAAATTTATTTACAGTATCAAGGAAGAAGAAAATATGCTTCAGTTGGGACAATTTGAAATTGTGTGTGAGCCGGGAGAGATAAAAGAAGTTGAAATTCCTTGGGAAAAATCAGAAAGAACATATACAAAAAATATTTCAATGGTACTGAAAAAAGATGAGCTATGGGCTTCTGCAGGATTTGAAATTGCTTATGGACAGGAGATTATTGAAAGAAAAGAAAAAATAGAAAAAGATGAAAATGAAATAAAAATTATAGAGGGAGATGGAAATATAGGTATCTATGCCGGAAAAACAAAAGCTCTTTTCAGTAGAGATAAAGGACTTGTTTCACTTATTTTAGATGAAAAAGAACTTATAGCAGAAAGACCTCAGCCGGTATTCTGGAGAGCATCAACAGATAATGATAGAGGATATTTACACCCTTATGAATGTGCAATGTGGCTTGGAGCATCTGTTTTCCAAAAACTTCATCACGCTGAACTAAAAATAGATGAAAATAAAAAATGGGCAGAAGTATCATATGTTCACGAGCTTCCTGTTGTACCTAAAACAGAGGTAAATGTAATTTATAAAGTTGAAAACACAGGTGAAATAAAAGTAACATTAAAATATAATGGAAAAGACGGACTTCCGGAACTTCCGCTTTTTGGAATGAGATTCAAATTTAATAAAGAATATGATAAGTTTAAATATTTTGGAAGAGGAGCAGAAGAAAATTATATTGACCGTAATATGGGGGCAAGATTAGATGTTTATGAAAAAAATGTAAAAGATAATTTAACTCCTTATCTTACTCCGCAGGAATGTGGTGGAAGAACAGATGTAAGATGGGCAGAAATAAAATCATCTGAAAATGGAGGAATAAAATTCAAAAGAGATAGAGAAAATTTTGAATTAAGTGTACTTCCATACAGTTTCCTTGAATTAGAGCAGGCTGGACATCAATTTGAACTTCCAGAACAAAATTATACTTATGCTACAATAATAATGAAACAAATGGGAGTTGGAGGAGACGACAGCTGGGGAGCTCCGGTTTTAGAAGAATTTTGCATCCCTTCGAATGTAGATTATGAATATTCATTTTATATAACAAAAGCAGGAGGAGAAGAATAATGGAACAGGTAGTTGAAAAAATATCATCTAAAGAAAGATATTCTTTTGCATTTGGTGCATTAGGTAAAGATTTGGTTTATGGAATAACAGCAACATTTGCAATGATTTATTTTACAGATGTTTTAGGAGTAAGTGCGAGTTTTATAGGTATTGTTTTCTTTGTGGCAAGATTTTGGGATGCTATAAATGATTTAATGTGCGGTGTGATTGTTGATAATACAAAAAACAAATTTGGAAAATTTAGGACATGGCTTGTTATAGGAACAGTTTCAAATGGAATAGTTCTTGCTCTCATGTTTACTGATTTTGGATTTACTGGAGCTGCTTTGTATACATATGTTGCAGTTTCTTATGTTCTTTGGGGAATGACTTATACTCTTATGGATATTCCTTATTGGGCAATGATTCCAAATTTTTCAAAAGATAAAAAAGAACGTGAAAGAATATCTGTTCTTCCGAGAATATTTGCTTCTGTTGCAAATACTCTTATAATTGGAGGATTTGGAATTCAGATTATAGATTTTTTAGGAGGCGGGAATACAGGACTTGGATATTCAAGATTTGCTTATACAATTTCAATAGTTTTCCTTGTTACAATAGCAGTTACAGTTGCCAATGTAAAAACTCCGGATAAGGTTGCTTCACTTTCAACAAAACACAATCAAGAAAAATTAACTTTCAAAAAAATGAAAGATTTAATAAAGAAAAATGACCAGTTTTTAGTTACAATAGGAGTGAGCTTAACTTACAATGTTTCAATGTCTTTAATGTTTACCGTGGCCGTTTATTATTTCTTATATGCTTGTGGAAGTAAGGGAATGTTCGGAGTATTTATGTCATTTGCAAGTCTGGCAGAAGTTGCAGGATTATTCTTGTTTCCTAAAATGGCGGCTGTGACTACAAGAAAGAAAATATATTTTTATTCAGCACTTGTTCAGATAGTAGGTTTTGCAGTTTTATTGATAACAGGAATTTTATGTCCACAGAACAGTGTTATGACAGCACTTTCTGGAGCATTGATAAAATTCGGGGCGGGAGTTCTTCTTGGAATAATAACAGTTACTCTTGCAGATGTTGTTGATTATGGAGAATATAAATTAAAAAAACGTAGTGAGACAATAATATTTTCAGCCCAGACTCTTCTTACAAAATTTACGGGGGCATTGGGAGCTCTGCTTGTGGGGTTTGTTTTAGATTTAACAGGTTATGTTCCAAATGCTGTGCAGGGAGCAGAAACTATATTTGTTCTTCGTTTAATAATGTGTATAATTCCAATGATATTTATAGCTGTAAGCTATATGATTTATAAAAAGAAATATATTCTTACACAGGAATATATGGCTAAAATATATTGCCACCTAAGCTAAAATTAATATACCTAAAAAAGGACTGCCTAAAGGCAGTTCTTTTTTAGAATTTATTTAATTTTTTTATACTTTGTTTTTCTGTTATATATGGAAAAGTAAGAATTTGTACAGGATGAAATAATTTTGTCTTAGCTTGCTTTACTGTAAGTTCTACAGCTGTTTGGGCCATATACTCACTGTCTATACTTATGCTTGAAAGAGGTGGGGTTATAAAAGCTGAAAAAATAGTGTTATTATAACTTAAAACACTTATTTCTTCAGGAACTTTAATATTCTTTTCCTTAAGTGCATTCAAAATCCCTAAAGCAACACTTTCATTTACTGCTAAAAAAACAGTAGGAAGATTTTTTATATTTTTTTCTATAAAAAGTTTAGTATTCTCATAAGCACTTTCTGTTGAACGCTCACATTCAAGTAAAGAGCAATTTTCAGAAATATTTTTTTCCTTTATATACTCTAAAAAAGCAACTCTTTTTATTTCAAGCTCTAATTCTTTAAAAATATTTGGAGCAGTTTTAGGTCCTGCAAAGCAGATATTTTTATGACCACAACTAATTAAATAATCTACTCCTCTTTTTAGTCCAAGTTTAAGATCTACAATAACACTAGAATAATTACCATCGTGAGGTGCACAGTCAAGAAAGACAATATTTTTTGTAATTTTTTTCATATCATCAATTTCTTTTACAGAAAAATGACCTATTGTAATAATTCCATCAACTTTTTTATTTGGAAAAAAATTATACTTTTTGCTCTTTGTGTTATATTGGATTTTTACAGTTTCAATTTTCTTATTAAAACATTCTTGCTCTACAAATCCTTTTAAATATAAGTAATAAGGGTCTTGAATATGTTCTTGTATATTAGAAGGTTCAACAATTCCAAGACAACATCTATTATATAGAGAAGATTTAATTTTTTGTTTATTTTTCTTACTTTGAAGAGTTTTATATCCTGAAGTTTTCGCTACTGTTTTTATTATTTTTTTAGTTTCTTCGCTTGCCCTCAAAGTTTTATCGTTATTTAAAACTCTTGAAATAGTGGCTATAGAATAACCTGTTATTTCTGAGAGGTTTTTTAAAGTCACCATTTTTACCTCCTAATTTACGAGAAAAATTACCTGAAAGGTAAAATTTACCTATTTTTTATAGTATAACAGAATTTTACAAGAAAAACAATCAGCAATAGATTTTATTAATTTATATTTCAATTTACATTTATGGAATAATCTCTTTTTCAATACAAACGATATCATATTTTTGAGCTATACCCTAAGACAACTAAAAAATATTAGAGAAAATTTGAATATAAGTAAAAGAATCTTGAAAAGATAATATTTTTATTAATTTTTTAAAATATATAATATAATACAATCATTAACATACACATTTTTAGTGTGTATAATATAATTGAGGTGATACCATAGGTTCAAACTTTAATATTTCATGTGGCAGAAGAAGGTGGATACTGGATAGAATTTCAAGATTTACCAATGGCAAATACTCAAGGAGAAGATTTAGAAGATGCTCTGTTTATGGCAAAAGATTGTCTAGGAGTATATTTAAGCTGTTTGGAAGAGGAAAAGGAAGAAATACCTAAACCTACAATTCCATATACTGATACCACTGAATTAGAAAATGGAGATTTTATTCAATTAGTAGAGGTTTATATGGCTACTTATAGAGATGAGTATAAAAATGAAATGGAAAGAAAAAATGTAACAATTCCAAGATGGCTTAATGATATAGTAAAAGAGAAAAAAATAAACTGTTCAGCAGTTTTAACAACAGCCTTAAAAGAGAAACTTGGAATTCCTTATTAAAATTCTAGCTGCACTAAAAATCTTAAATGTTTAAGATATAGTGCAGTTTTTAATTTTAAACAAATTAACTTCATTGAAAAATAAGATAGTAGTATAAATAGAATGTGATAAATCTTTATAAAAATATTAACTTAAAAATTTCTGATAATAAATACTAAAATGATGATTACATTTTTTAGAGTTACAAGTAAATCTAGAATAAAATTCATAATCATGGTGTAAATATGTGGAAGTTCCACATACAGGGCATTTAGGATATTTAGAAGAAGGAATCTTCTTAGGTTTAGCAGGTGTAAATTGGTGTAAACAACCATGAGATTTACATTGATATTTTTGAAAGCCATCTTTATCTTTACCATAACGATAAAGATCTTTAGAAAAACATTTAGGACAAATAATATTATTAATCATAGTTAGTAACTGCTCCTTTTCTTATTGTATTCTTCAAAAACGAGGGAGGAAAAATAATTCTGGACAAATTATTATACTACAAAGGATTAGGAGTGGTTCATATAAATTTAAGTTAACAGATACAAAATATGGGAAATGTAAGGGCAAATTTCTTTGAAGGAACAGTAGTTATAATATGAGTTCATCAATTGAAGGATGGGATGAATTCTAAAATTGACAGGTATAAATTAATGTGTTAATATAGAGACATAAAAAACAGAATATTTTAATGCGTCACCGGACGAACGAATTTTTTAAGTTCATTATTATCTCTTTAGGTCTTGTAGGGATAATAGTGGACTTTTTTTACAATTTTTTATAAGGGGGAAAAAATATGAGCGAAAAACATTTTTGTAGTTGTACAGATCATAAGTGTCCAATGAATCCAGTAAATCACTATAAAGGGTGTGATTTATGTATTCAGAAATGTTTAAAATTAAATGAGATTCCATCTTGTTTCTTTAAACAAATATCATTGGATAGACCAGAAAATGAGGATTACACATTTAGGGGATTTGCAGCTTTTGTAGAGAAATATTTAAAAGAGAAATAAAATAAAAAAATGTACCTTAGTCTTAAAAGTAAGATTTAAGGTACATTTTATTTAAAAATATTATTTTTTTAAAGATTTATAAAGATAAAGAGTAAAAATAGTTTTAAAATCTGTTGTAATCCCTTCTATTTTATCTAAGTCAAACCATTTACCCTCTAAGTCTTCTCCAAGGTCTAATTTTAAGTTTTGCGGCTTTATAGAGTCATCTTTTAGTTGTATTATATACATATATAAAGATTCACTTGTATACCCTGGAGAAAGAATAAGAGGTTTTTTAGGAATGTAAATAATATTATAGTCATTTTTTAAATATCCTGTTTCCTCTTCGATTTCTCTTTCAAGAGTGTATAGTGGATCTTCTCCATCTTCCATTATTCCAGCAGGAACTTCATACATCTCTCCTTGAAATCCTGGGCGATATTGTTTTACTAAAAGAGCTTTATCTCCCTTTGCATTTAATACAAGAGCAGCAATAGCATTTGGTTTATCTAAGTATTCCAGTTGGATTCCTGTTGTAGGGTGTTTTTCAATAGCGATCTTTAAAAAATGAAGATCTTCTAATTTTTCAAGTTTCATAATAAATCTCTCCTTTTTTATTCATCATCTTGATTAAGTTCATCAAGTCTTTTTCTCTCTTTTGTAATTGCATCATAAAGCTGTTTTTTTCTTTTTAAATATTTTATTCTCTCTTTATTTCTATGTTCCTTAATAGTATTCATTATAGGAAGTAGAAAACCAGCAACAATACCAGCAGAGAAACCATTGTTATATAGATTTAGTCCACCATGTACTGTCCCTATACTTTGAACAACTGCTAGATGTAACCAACCAGCCACAATACCCCAGAATGTTCCATATACTCCAGCAACAGGGGCTAGAGATGTGCCAAATAGTCCAGATAGTGCTACTGTAAATGAATCAGTATAACTTCCAAATTTTGCTAAATACACACCTATTAAAATAGGAATTGTGTTGATAAAATGTTTCCCATAAGCAGAGAAACCAACAATAGTTAAGATTCCAGCTAAAAGAGGTCCGTTGAGAGTTTGTTTTAAAAACATTACAAATCCCATAGCAACAAATCCCATAATTCCCATATTAATAAAAGTTACCCCATATCCATATTTTTTTATATAGTCAGCTTTTAATCCAGAGTCACACAAAAGATTTTTATATCCTTTAAAAGAGCTACCATTGATAAAAAATCCAACAATAATAAGTGTAAAAAAAGTTCCTGTACAAATAAGTTTTAAAGCTAAATCAAATTCGTAAGAGATTATCCTTTGAGGTGTTATTTGGAACTTATATAATTTTAAAATAGAGGTTATAACAGCTCCTAAAATTCCACCAGTAAATCCAAGGTTATATAGGTTAAATCCCTCATGAAAACCAGCCATTTTACTAGCTAATGGAGTTACAATAAAACCAATTATAATTCCTA
>Oklahoma_p1__coassemble_368_pt1 | contig 26725 bp, 26 predicted proteins | sample Oklahoma_p1__metabat2_high_PE_014 | metagenome-assembled genome bin Oklahoma_p1
CAGCAGCTTACGCAGCACCTGAATTAACAGTTACATCAGTAGGGCAAGAAATCGAGATAGAAAATGAAGACCATAAAGCAAATGACTTAGATGATGTATGGTTATTCAATAATGTTGGATTAGCTTATGGAGATTGGTCATTTGGTTTACAAGCTGGTAAACAATGGGGAGTAAATTTAGATGATGATAATGGAAAAGATAAAGGAGTTAAATCTGAAGATTCAAGACTTCAAATAGATGTTTGGAATAAAGTTACTGATGATTTAAAATTAGGATTTAGATATAGAGGTTCTAAAACTTATGATAGATTCTATGCAAGATGGGATTATAATCACGGAATGTTCTGGTCATCAGGAGATGCTTGGTATCAAGCTGAAAGTGCAACAGGAGCTTCTAATGATACTTTACAATTCGAAGTATTCCCAATTGGGGTAAAATATGGAGCATTTAAAGTTGGATATTTCTTAAACTACGTTAAAACTTTAGGTGATACTTCAGTTGTTACAGATGGAAAGCTAGTAAAAGAAGATTATATAGAACATCAAATAAGAGCTTATGCTACTCTTTATAAAGGAGAAAGATTAACTCTTACTACTGAAGGTAGATTTACTATATCAGCAGATGAATCTTATGAAAAACCAACTGCTCATAGAGAATATGATGATTTCGGAAGAACTAGATTATATTTAGGTGCAGATTATAAAGTTACTGAAAACTTAAATGTTTATGGAAAATATGGATATGAATTTAGAGACTGGAGATTAGAAGACGGAGAAAAAGATGATCATAAAGCAAATGCTTATCAAGATTTCGTAGTTGGATGGAAATATACATTCTAGTCTGAATTAAATTAATAAAAAATTTGAGGAAAGTGTAAAAGCTTTCCTCTTTTTTATTTTTATCATTAATTTAATTACTCCACTTATTTCAATAAAAGTATTAAAATAAAAATAATAACTTTTTTTGAAAGGAGTGCACCATGATATACGGATATGTAAGAGTTAGTAGTGATAGGCAAACAGTGGAGAATCAAAAATTTGAAATTATTAAATTTTGTAAAAGAGAAAAAATAAAAATCGATGGTTGGATTGAAGAAACCATCAGTGGTACCAAAAATTATGATAAAAGAAAATTAGGAAAACTTTTAAAGAAAATTAAAAAAGATGACTTAATAATCTGTTCTGAATTATCAAGACTGGGAAGAAATCTTTTTATGATAATGGAAATTTTAAATATTTGCATGACTAGAGAATGCAAGGTTTGGACTATTAAAGATAATTATCGTTTAGGAGAGGATATTCAAAGCAAGGTACTAGCTTTTGCTTTTGGGTTATCTGCTGAAATAGAAAGAAACTTAATTAGTCAAAGGACCAAAGAGGCTCTTGCTAGAAAAAAAGCTGAAGGTGTAAAGTTAGGTCGCCCTTTAGGTAAAGCTAAAACTGTTAAACTTTCAGGAAAAGAAAGATATATAAAAGGATTATTAAATAAAAATATTTCAAAATCAGAAATAGCTAGAAGATTGAGAGTAGATAGAGGAACAGTAGCAAATTTTATTAAAAATTATATTGAAATTTAGAAAAAATGGAGCTGTTATAAATTCTTAAACAGCTCCATTGTATCATTAATTATAAATATTCTTTTAAATCATTTTCAACTATTTTTTTTATTTCTAAAGCGATTTTTTCAGATTCATCTTTTTTCAATCCAATATTTTCAGCTACTTTTAAAATCTCTTTAATAGTCGGATTTTTTCCATTTCCTGCTACTGTTGTTGCATGTTCTCCACCAATAGAGTTACTATAAGTTAGGTCATATGCTGGTGAAAGTTCCCATTTTCTTTTAATTTCATTATATAAAAAAGAAAAATTTTTAGAATGATCATCTCTATTATGTGCAAAAATATTAAAACACATAAGTCTATACATTTTTTTTACTTCTTCAAAATCATTAGTCAATTTTAGAGTTAATTTCATCAAAATATCATAATCAAGATTTGGTATTCTATGAGAAGTTTCTAAAAGCCCACTGACAGAAACCATATGAATTTTTTTTATTTTATTTTCAGAGTTTTTTTCTCTATCAAATCTTTTTACTCCAAAAAATCCAGAACAATTTTTTGATGGAAACAACTTTGTTTCAGGCATAAAAATTCCACACTTTTTAGCACATAAAGAATAATCATACTCCTGTTTTCCAATATTATCATTATCAAATTTTGAAGGAAATTTGATTATCCAATCTTCTCCATTGATATTAGTGAGTATTTTAGGTCTTGCTCCTCCTGAAGATCCTCCTAATAAAAATAATTCATCTAAATTTTCAGAATACTCTGTATTTAAAATTTTTTTACAAGAAAGAGCCAATTCATCTAAATCCTTTATTTCAGATTTTATTTCAAAATCATATTGAGGAATATATTCAAGTCCACCCATTCCAGAATTACCAACAATTGCTAATCTATCTAGTGAAGTTATTTCAAAAGGATCGATATTATTTTTTTTCAAAGTTCTATCAACTAGTAATTTTCCCCAACCATCAGGCAAACTATCAGAGAAAACTCCAAACATTCCATTAAAAGGGTCTATTTTAGGAATAAAAACCTTATTTTCTAAAGGCAAACTAAAAGGACTTATAGAAAAACCATTTTTTATCCATTCATCATCATACTGAAAAGCTAATAAATCAATTTTACTTTTATTAAGAAGTGCAAGTGTTCCTATTTTTTTTTCATTGGATATTACTTCCAATTTTTTAATTTTATTCATCTAAGATCTCCTCTATAGAATTATAGTGCTTTTTAGAAAAAAGTTGCATAAGTTCATCATCACAATCAAGAATAATAGCAATTTTTGTTAAAGAAAAAAGAGAAATTTCTCCTGTATTTTCAAATCTTTTAATAGAACCTAAACTCACCCCCGTTTTTTTTGCAAATTCCTCTTGAGTTAATTTCATTTCTTTACGTCTGGCTCTAACATTTTCTGCTATTTTTTTTTGAATATCTTTTGGTGTATTAATTTTAAAAAAATCTAACTTCATATATAATATATTATCTAATTTTTTAAAAAAAGTCAATAATAGATAAAATATTATCTATTTATTTGTAGAAAAATAAAAATTATTTTTTAATTAAAGAAAATCTTAATTAAATAAAAAAGTCCGATTATTTTCTTAAGATTTTTGATAAAATTTTATCAAAAAATTAATGAAAAGAATTCCACTTTTATTAGCAGCACTTGGTGTTGTTTCTGCAGCAGCTTACGCAGCACCTGAATTAACAGTTACAAACTTTGGACAATCAATCGAATCTGAAAACGTTTCAGGAGCAAATGACGTTGATGATTTATGGCTATGGAATACAGTTGGATTAAAATATGATGATTGGTCATTTGGATTAACAGCTGGAAAACATTGGTCAGCTAACTATGATCATGACAAAGAAATCAAAAGTACAAATCATAGATTACAATTTGATGTATCTAGAAAAATAAATGATAATTTAACTTTAAAAGGAAGATACAGAGGACAAAATAACTTTGATAGATTCCAAGTAGGATATGATTTTAACTATGGAATGTTATGGTCAGCTGGAGATTTCTGGTATCAATTCAATGATACAGCTAATGACAATTTAGAAACTGAATGGTTCCCAATTGGATTAAAATATGGAGCATTTAAAGTAGGATATTTTATTAACTATTCTAAAACTTTAGGAGATACATCTCTTGCAGGTGTTAAAGAAGATTATATAGAACATCAAATAAGAGCATATGCTCCTTTATATAACGGAGAAAGATTATCTCTTTCTACAGAAGCAAGAGTAACAATTTCTGCTGATGAATCATATGAAAAACCATTTGCTCATAGAGAGTATGATGACTTTGGAAGAAATAGATTATATCTAAAAGCTAACTATGCTGTATCTGAAAACTTAAATGTATTTGGAACTGTTGGATATGAAATGAGAGATTGGAGATTAGAAGACGGAAAAGATGATGATCATACTGAAAAATACTACTCTAATTTCGTTATAGGATATAACTATAAATTCTAATTCAAACTAAATTAATAAAAATTTGAGGAAAGTATAAAAGCTTTCCTCTTTTTTCATTTGCATTTTAATCTATATTCAAAAAATATTAAAATATTTTATCATTGAAATGCAAAGCTTTTTTATTTACAAATTTAAAAAAAAATGATATACTGTTAGTAGAAACAAACCCGTAGGGTACTGAAATATTAGTTTAAAAGGTCAGATAGAAGCTCTCAGTTTTTGGGAGCTTTTTTCTTTACAATTTATTGAGAAAATGATATAATTCTTATAGAAACAAACCCGTAGGGTACTCAAAATAAATGATTATTAAGCTTAGGATAAAGGCTCTCAAATTTTTGGGAGCTTTTATTCTGCCCTTAAGCAAGGTAGAAAAATCATTTATTTTGAGGAGGGTGTACTTATGGTAGTATACATCGAAAACATCAATTTGAATGCAGGAATTTTAATAATTCTTTGTATTTTTGCTTGGTGGTGGCATAGCAACAAATAGTATCCCTCAACCCTTCGGGGTCTTTTTTTTATTTTTATAAAAATATAGCACAAAAAAAGAGGGAAATTTATTTTTCCCTCTAATTTATTAATTTATCTAAGCTAGATTAGAATTTATAAGACCATCCAACGATAAAATCTTGATAAGCGTTTGCTTTATGATCATTAGCATCTTTACCTTCCACTTTCCAATCTCTAAATTCATATCCATATTTAATATATGTTTTTAAGTTTTCAGTAGCTTGATAATCAAGTCCTAAGTAAATTCTATTTCTTCCAAAATCATCATAGTGTTTATAATCAGCCGCATCTGCTCCATTATATCCATTTTCAGCAGATATTGTAAATCTACCTTCAGTAGTTAAAGTTACTTTTTCTCCTTTATAAAGAGTAGCATAAGCTCTTATTTGATGTTCAAAATAATCTTCTTGTTGAGATTCTTCCATAGAACCAACAGCTTTATTATAGTTGATAAAGTATCCAACTTTAAATGCTCCATATTTTAATCCAATTGGGAAAAACTCAGATTTTACCCAGTCAACTTTATCTGTCATTTTTGTTAATCCAGATCCATTAGTTGCCTCATACCAAACATCTCCTGATGACCAGAACATTCCATGTGAATAATCCCATCTTGCATAGTATCTGTCATAATTTTTGTGTCCTCTGTATCTAAATCCTAATTTTAAATCGTCAGTAACTTTTTTCCAAACATCTATTTGAAGTCTAGAATCTTCAGATTTAACTCCTTTTTCTTTTCCATTATCTCCATCATCAAAGTTTACTCCCCATTGTTTACCAGCTTGTAAACCAAAAGACCAATCTCCATAAGCTAATCCAACGTTATTGAATAACCATACGTCATCTAAGTCAGTTCCATTGTGGTCTTCATTTTCTATTTCGATTTCTTGTCCTACTGATGTAACTGTTAATTCAGGTGCTGCGTAAGCTGCTGCAGAAACAACACCAAGTGCTGCTAATAAAAGTGCTAATTTTTTCATAATAAACTTTCCTCCTTGAATGTACATAATATATTATCTAAGATGTTTATTTTTTTCATCCCTAAGACAATCATACATTATTTTTTGTATTTTGTAAACCTTTTTTTTGTTTTTTTTTAAACTTTTTTTGTTTTTTTTCAGACAATTCTCTTTTTTATTTCTTTTTTTATCTCAAAATATTTAATTTACATGTTTTATATAAATATATATTTTTTGAATGAAATAAATATAAAAAATAGATTTTATTTCAATAGATCCTTTAACTTTTTTTACATTGATATTTTTTCTTTTACATAATTTTAACATTTCTTAACTTTATTTCTTATTTTTGATTTATTTCTCCTGTTTTAAAACATATTAACTTTATTTCATTTTATAAAATCACTCTGTTTTAAGTTTATTTCTTTTTTTTATTTAAAATAATATATTAACTAATTTTATAAAATTTTATTATTTTAATGAACTAGCTTTTTATTATTGAAATATATGTTCTCGTGTGCTAATAAATGTTAATATTTTTTTACTTCCTTTTTTTACAAAAAATTTGTTTTGTTTTAAAATGAAAAAAATAAAAAAGAACAGAGGTATAATCAGCTATATATTTTTTGTTTTTTGAAAACCTTGAAAATAAAGGTTTTTTTATGGTATAATCCTTTTATATCAAGAAATTTTAAATAAAAATTATTTAATATATAGTTAGGAGACGATTTTTATGCAAACATTAAAATATGTATATGGTCCTATTCCATCAAGAAGACTTGGACGTTCTTTAGGAGTTAGTCCTATACCTAAAAAAACTTGTAACTATTCTTGTATCTATTGCCAACTTGGTAGAACTAATAAGATGACAAATACAAGGCAAGAATTTTTTAAACTTGAGGATATTGTAGCAGAATTTAAAGAATATCTTAAAAACTCTGATGCTTTTGATGTAGTTACAGTAGTAGGAGAGGGAGAACCTACTTTATATTCAAGACTTGGTGAACTTGTAAAAACTTTAAAATCTTTAACTACTAAACCTGTAGCAGTTATCACAAATGGAGCTTTACTTAATGATAAACAAGTACAAAAAGATTTAATGGAAGCTGATATAGTTCTTCCATCAATCAATGCTTATAATGAAGAGCTTTCAAAAAAAATAGATAGACCTTATGGTTTAATTAAATATAATGAAATTTTAGAAGGACTTATTGAATTTTCTCATCTATATAAAGGAGAGCTTTGGCTTGAAATTATGTTACTTGACGGAATGAATGATGATAAACATTCTATTGATGAGTTTAAAAAGATTTTGAAAAAAATAAAATACTCAAGAGTTTATCTAAATACTCCAGTAAGACCACCTGCTGAATCTTATGTAAATATGGTTTCAAAAGAAAATATGAAATATGCAGTAGAACAACTTCATGGAATCTCTATTGATATGTTAAGCTCTGGATCTTTTTATAGTGAAATTGATGACCACCACGAAGCTGTTTTAAGTCTTTGCAAAAGACACCCAATGAATCAATTTGAACTTAGAAGTTTTTTAGCAAGTAGAAATGTAGAAAATATTGAAGAACTTATTCAAGAAATTGAAAATGATGAAAAAATAAATATTATAGATTATAAAGGAATTAAAACTTACCGTCTAAAATAAAAATATTAAAAATTTTTTGTTAATTTTTAATTAACAACTTTATTTTTATGTATTTTTTTAGAAAATATTTTTTTGACTAAAATAATATAAATACCAATTTTTATAGAAAGAGTAGACTAATCATCTACTCTTTTTTGTTTATTTTTAATTCATATATTTTGTCTTTATGTTTAAATTAATTTAAACTTGTACTCAAAATATACTTTTTTTAATTTTTTGTTATTGCTTTTTAATAATTTCTATGCTATAATCAAAGCATAAATGAAATGAATACAATTTTAAGAAAGTTAATAATTTTTCGATATAGGAAAGTTAAACGAAGGAGGTAGGTTATAATATGTCTTTTAAAACAACAGAGGTACACGAAAATCTTCGTCAAAAGGTTAGAGAGTTTGCAGAAAACGAAGTAAAACCAATAGCATTTATGTTAGACCAAAATAATGAATTCCCTACTGAGGCTATTAAAAAATTTGCTGAAATGGGACTTATGGGTATCCCTTATCCAACAGAATATGGTGGAGCTGGAATGGATACTTTAAGTTATGCTATCGCTGTAGAGGAATTATCTAGGGTTGACGGAGGAACTGGAGTTATTCTTTCGGCACATGTATCTTTAGGTAGCTATCCTATTTATGCTTTCGGTACAGAAGAACAAAAACAAAAATATTTAGTTCCATTAGCTAGTGGAGAAAAACTTGGAGCTTTTGGACTTACAGAACCTAATGCTGGATCTGACGCAGGAGGAACTGAAACTACTGCCGTTCTTGAAGGAGATCACTACATCTTAAATGGTGGAAAAATATTTATAACAAACGCTGACAAAGCTGACACATATGTAGTATTCGCTGTTACAACACCTGGTATTGGTACTAGAGGAATCAGTGCCTTTATAGTTGAAAAAGGTTGGGAAGGATTTACTTTTGGAGATCACTATGATAAAATGGGTATCCGTTCATCTTCAACAGCTGAATTAATATTTAATAATGTAAAAGTTCCTAAAGAAAATCTTTTAGGAAAAGAGGGAGAAGGATTTAAAATAGCTATGGCTACACTAGATGGTGGTAGAATAGGAATCGCTTCTCAAGCACTTGGAATTGCTCAAGGAGCTTTTGAAAATGCTTTAGCTTATTCAAAAGAAAGAATACAATTTGGAAAACCAATAGCTCAACAACAAATTATATCATTCAAACTTGCCGATATGGCAACAAAAATTAGAGCAGCTAGATTCTTGGTTTATAGTGCTGCTGAACTTAAAGAAAATCATGAACCATTTGGAATGGAATCAGCTATGGCTAAACAATATGCTTCTGATATCTGCCTAGAAGTTGTAAATGATGCTTTACAAATCTTCGGTGGAACTGGTTACTTAAAAGGAATGGAAGTTGAAAGAGCTTATAGAGATGCTAAAATCTGTACTATCTATGAAGGTACAAACGAAATTCAAAGAGTTGTTATCGCTTCTCATCTTATCGGAAAAATGCCAAAATCTGAAGGTTCTTCACCTAAGAAAAAATCAGCTAAAGGACACGCTACTGGTATCCGTAAAAATATAATTTTCAAAGACGGAAGTATGGAAGATAAAGTTAATGCTTTAGTTGAAAGTTTGAAGAAAGATGGATATGATTTCACAGTAGGAATCCCTGCTGACACTCCTATCTCTTCAGCTGAAAGAGTAGTAAGTGCTGGTAAAGGTATTGGAGCTAAAGAAAATATGAAACTTATCGAAGATTTAGCTTATCAAGCTGGAGCTGCAATTGGTTCTTCAAGACCTGTAGCTGAAACTTTAAAATACGTTCCATTAAATCGTTATGTTGGAATGTCTGGTCAAAAATTCAATGGAAATTTATATATAGCTTGTGGAATTTCTGGAGCAGGACAACACTTAAAAGGTATAAAAGATGCTACTACAATAGTTGCAATAAACAATAATCCTAACGCACCTATATTTAAAAATGCTGACTATGGTATCGTTGGAGATTTAAAAGAAGTTTTACCTTTACTTACTCAAGCTCTTGATAATGGAGAGGAAAAACTTCCTGCACCACCAATGAAAAAAATGAAGAGATCTATACCAAAACCAACAAGATCATCTTCTTGGAAACGTTATGTATGTAGTGGTTGTGGATATGAATACGACCCAGCTATCGGTGATGAGGAAAATGGAGTAGAACCAGAAACACTATTTACTAAACTGCCTGAAGACTGGATTTGTCCAGATTGTGGAGAAGAAAAATCTGCTTTCATTTGTATAGATGAAGATTAATTATATTAGTTAGTACTTTATAGAGGAGGAGTGTTTATGCACAATGTTAGAAAAGTAACTGATGATCTTTACTGGGTAGGAGGAGATGATCATCGTCTACACTTATTTGAAAATATACACCCAATTGACAGAGGTGTTTCTTATAACTCATATTTATTATTAGATGAAAAAACTGTTTTATTTGATACTGTTGATTGGTCTATCGGAAGACAATTTATAGAAAATATCAAATATGTTTTAGGAGATAGAAAACTTGATTATATGGTAATAAACCATATGGAGCCTGACCACGCAGCTATGATGCAAGAAGTTATGTTCCACTATCCTGATGTTAAAGTTATCAGTTCAGAAAAAGCTTTTTACCTTATGAATCAATTTGGTTATAGCGTTGATACTGAAAAATCTGAAGTAGTTGCTGAAGGAGATACAAGAAAATTTGGTAAGCATGAAATATTATTCGTTGCTGCTCCAATGGTTCACTGGCCTGAAGCTATGGTAAGTTTTGATTTAACTAACGGAGTATTATTTAGTGCTGACGCATTTGGAAGTTTTGGATCATTAGATGGAAAACTTTTCAATGACGAAGTTGAATTTGATAGAGAATGGCTTGATGATGCAAGAAGATATTATACAAATATAGTTGGAAAATATGGTCCTCACGTTCAAGCATTACTTAAAAAAGCAGCTGGAATTGATATTAAAATTATATGTCCTCTTCACGGTCCTGTATGGAGAAGTGATCTTGGATATTTCTTAGATAAATATGACAAATGGAGTAAATACGAACCTGAAGACAAAGGAGTTATGATTGTATATGCTTCTATGTATGGAAATACTGAAAATGCTTGCTCTGTACTAGCTACAAAATTAGTAGAAAAAGGTATCACAAAAGTTAAGATGTATGATGTATCAAAAGTTCATGTATCTAACCTTATCTCTGATGCTTTTAGATACAGTCATATAGTTTTCGCTTCTGTTACTTATAACCTTGGAATCTATCCATTAATGCATAACTTCTTAATGGATATGAAAGCTCTAAATCTTCAAAAAAGAACTGTGGCTATCCTTGAAAATGGTTCTTGGGCTTGCAAATCTGGTTCTTTAATGAGAGAATGTTTAGAAGAAATGAAAGATATGAATATCTTAGATGAAAAAGTTACTCTAACATCTTCTATGACAGATGACACTCATCAAGATATGGATTCTTTAGTTGATGCAATAGTTGAAAGCATGAATAAATAAGATATTATAACCCCCCTAAGCAGGAAACTTTTGTTTCCTGCTTTTATTTTTTGCAATATTTAAAAAAAATAGGTATAATATTGTAAAAATTAATGCTTGCTTTAGGAGGTTTTATGGAAAAAATAATAAAAAAAGTTGCAGCTATACATGACCTTTCAGGATTTGGAAGATCTTCCCTTACAAATATAATTCCTATTCTTTCTACTATGGGAATTCAAGTTTGTCCTCTTCCAACAGCTATTCTATCAACTCATACAGGAGGATTTACAGACTTTAGTTTTATAGATCTAACTGACAATATGGAGAAAATGATGGATCATTGGTCAAAACTAGATTTAGAATTTGATTGTATCTATTCTGGTTTTTTAGGTTCTCACAAACAGATAGATATCGTTTCAAGATTTATAGATAGATTTGGTCATAAAAATAATCTTGTAGTTATAGATCCTGTCCTTGGAGATAGTGGAGAACTTTATAGTACAATGGGTTGTGAGATGGTAGAAGAGATGAAAAAACTTATTACCAAAGCTGATATTATCACTCCAAATTTTACAGAAGTTTGTCTTTTATTAGATAAAGAATATGTTGAAAATATTGATGAAGAAATTGTTAAAAATTATCTTATTAAACTTGCTAATATGGGACCAAAAATAGTTATCGCCACTAGTGTTCCTGAAAATGAAACTATTTTAAATGAAAAATATTCAAATGTTATTGCTTATGATAAAGAAAATAATGTTTTCTGGAAGATAAGATGTAAATATATTCCTGCCTCTTATCCTGGAACTGGAGATTGTTACACAAGTGTGGTTATAGGAAGTCTTTTACAAGGAGATAGCTTGCCTATCGCTATTGATAGAGGTACACAATTTATCACTCAATGTATAAGAGCAAGTTATGGATTTAAATATGATACTAGAGAGGGAATACTTTTAGAAAGAATGTTAAATATTTTAAATATGCCTGTAATTTCTAGTAGCTACGAAATATTAAATAATAAATAAATTTAAAGTAAGAGGAGTTTTCCTCTTATTTTTTTAGAAAAATTTTCCAAAAAATAGAAAAAGCTGTACTTCATCACTAGTCAGCTTTTTCTACAATTTTTTAAAAGTTTAGGGTAGGAATCCGACTTATTTTAGGAGAGATAAATCGGACACTTTGAAACTCATCACCATCGTTTCAAAGAAGAAATATTCTTTTCTTGATATTATAATATCATAAAATATTTAGTTTGTCAAATAATTTTTTTGAAAAATTTTATTTTTTTCTTAAAAATTTATTTCAAAAAAATATTGACTTTTGCCTAAAAAAGTTGTATCCTATTTGCATACATTTGTTTAAAAAATTTGGAGGAATTATGAAGGGGCATATTATATTTTTATCTGATTTAATAAATAATAACAATAATAATATGTTGGGATTTGGACTTAAGTAATATTTGCTTTAGGTACAAATCCATTTTCACTTAAAAATGATTTGTACCCGACCTTCTTAAGATATTAAGCCATTCGGGTACAACCGAATGGCTTTTTTATTAAAAAAATAATTTTATTAATTTATATATTTTTAAAGGAGTGATATTAATGATAAAAGATTATGATTGTAAACTAGACCTATATGAAACAGAGGTAGCCATAAAAAAAATAAAAGACTACTTTGAAAGAACATTAGCATATGAATTAAATTTAACAAGGGTTTCTGCACCTTTATATGTTAGAAGATCATCTGGATTAAACGATGACTTAAGTGGTAGTGAAAGACCTGTTATATTTGATACAAAATGGGATAAAGGAGAAGAATTTCAAATCATTCACTCTCTTGCTAAATGGAAAAGAATGGCTTTAAAAAGATATAACTTCCCTAATCACTCAGGACTTTATACAGATATGAACGCCATCAGAAGAGACGAAGATTTAGACAATATCCATTCTATGTATGTTGACCAATGGGACTGGGAATTAACTATAAAAAAAGAAGAAAGAAATATGACTACTCTAAAAGCGATAGTTAAAGAAATTTATAGAGCTTTAAGAAAAACTGAAGAATATATTTTAAGAGAATATCCTATATTTGAAAAAAAATTACCTCATGATATTACATTCATAACTTCTCAAGAGTTAGAAAATTTATATCCAGATCTTACTCCAAAAGAAAGAGAAGACCAAATTGCTAAAATTCATAAAGCAGTATTCATCTCTCAAATTGGTAAAACATTAGAATCTGGTAAAAAACATGATGGAAGAGCCCCAGACTATGATGACTGGAATTTAAACGGAGATATTCTTGTATGGAACCCTGTACTTGGACATGCTCTTGAGCTTTCATCAATGGGAGTAAGAGTAGACGAAGAAACTCTTGATGCTCAATTAAAAATCTCTGGACTTGAAGAAAGAAAAAAATTAACTTTCCACAAAGCTTTACTTAATGGAGAACTTCCTTACACTGTTGGTGGAGGAATAGGACAATCAAGAATTTGTATGTTCTTCTTGGAAAAATTACATATTGGAGAGGTTCAAGCATCTGTTTGGCCTGAAGAAATGGTTGAAGAATATGCAAAAATCGGAGCTCATTTCCTATAGAAATATCAAAAGATTGTTGTGAGTATCACAGCAATCTTTTTTATTGATAAATTTTTTTATGATTTTATGATATAATATATAGAAAAAACAGGAGGTTTTATAAAAGTTTTATGAAAAAAAATACTTATATTCTCACAGAGGGAAATATAAAAAGTCAGCTTATAAAACTTGCTATTCCTCTTCTTATTGGGAATATATTTCAACAATTTTATAATTTGGTAGATACTATTATTGTTGGAAAATATATAGGAGAAAATGCTTTTGCTGGGCTTGGAGTAGCTGGAACTGTTATGAATCTTTTTATATTTTTACTGGGAGGTTGTTGTACTGGAGTTTCTGTTATTCTTTCAATGTTCTACGGAAAACAGGATATGAAAGAATATAGAAAAGAGTCTTTCTTAGCAATTACATTTGGTTTAGGATTTACTATTTTACTAAGTCTTATATCTATTCTATCTCTACCAACAATTCTAAAAATTATTAATACTCCACCAGAGATTGAACCCTATGTAACTGAATATTTAATTATAATTTTCTTAGGATTATTCGTTACTTTCCTATATAACTTATTTGCCTCTCAACTGCGTTCTATGGGAAATACAAAATTTGCTTTGATATTTTTGATTATTTCAATAATTTGCAATATATTTTTTGATATTATTTTCATAAAATATCTTCATCTTGGAATAAGGGGAGCAGCTTGGGCAACAGTTATTTCACAAGGAATTTCAGCTCTTTTATGTTTCTCATATATAAAGAAAAATTTTGCTGAATGTATTATTTCAAAAGCTGATATGATATTTGATGGGATTTTACTTAAGAAAACCCTATATTTTGCATCTATTTCAGCTCTTCATCAATCAAGTCTTTATATTGGAAAAATCTTAGTTCAAGGAGCTGTTAATACTTTAGGAGCTTTTGGAATTGCAGCTTATACAGCTACAAATAGAATAGAAGGGATCGCCAATACTTTTGCTATAAGTGGTACTGATGCTATCTCTGTATTTATTGCTCAAAATATTGGAGCTGGAAATAAAAAAAGAGCCTTTGAGGGATTTAAAACAAGTATCATGCTTATGTATTCTCTAGGAATTATAATGGCACTATTTATGTATTTTGGAGCTACACCATTTATGGAAGCTCTCCTTACAAATGCTAGTTCTGAAACTATAAAAAATGGAGTTAAATATCTTCAAATTATTTCTTATTTCTATATTTTATGTTTTAACGGAAGTACATTTGTTGGATATTTTAGAGGAACTGGTATAATGAATATTCCTTTTATTGGAACAACACTACAAATTATCATAAGGGTAGTTTTATCTTATGCTTTTATCAGTTCTTTAGAACTTGGAGGAGTTGCTCTTGCCACAGGTATAGGTTGGATTGCAATCTCATCTTTCCATATTTTCTTCTTCTTTAGAACTAAGAAAAATACTTTTGGAATATAAATTTAAAAAGGGTTGGTGTAAATACCAACCCAATTTTTTTATTTTGTTTATTAGAATGATTTTCTAAAGTTTATAATTGGTAAAACTGGGAATACCCCATTTTCAGCATAATTTACAAGTCCTACTTGAAGTCCTTCTAGATTTTTAGTAGCATTTACAAATCCAAATTGAAGTCCTCCTACTGATTGAGAATAGTTTACAAATCCAAGTTGAACCATAGCTTTTCCTTCAACATAGTTTACTCCACCAAGGTTAAAAGTGGCATTTCCTCTAGTTGTATTTACTATACCAATAGTTCCTCCATTTAGATCTCCACCTACATCATTCCATAGTGCTAAAGATACTCCTGTCATATCTCCTGCCACTCTAAATGCTTCAAATCCAAATACAGCTAAATGTCCACCATTAAAGTTTCCATTTATTTGTCTATAACCTATCAACGATAAATCGAAACCTGACATACTTTGGTTTTCAGCTCCTAATAAGTTAAAACTGAAATTATCAATAGAATCATATTTTGTAGCTCCAAATTGAAGACCTGGTGCCACTGAAAATTGAGGTCCAGCTCCTAATGCCACTGTTGATGCCAAAGTTAGTCCTGCTAATAACATTTTTAATTTCATATCTCTCTCCTCCACTTTATTTATTTTAAAAGCTTTCATTTTATTATTCTGTAATTAAAAAAAATTTCCTTTTTTATTTTTTAAATTTCCTATAAAAAAAGAGACCCTTTTTAAAAGAGTCTCTTGTTTATAAATGAAAATCTTACTATACTAAAGCGATTATTGCTAATTCAGCAGAGTCACCTTTTCTTACAGAAGTTTTGATTATTCTAGTGTATCCACCGTTTCTTTCAGCATATTTTGGTGCTAAATCATTGAATAATTTTGCTACTGCTTCTTCGTCTCTTAAGAAAGCAAAAGCTCTTCTTCTGTCAGCTAAAGTTCCTTTTTTACCTAAAGTTATCATTCTCTCAGCAAATTTTCTAAGTTCTTTAGCTCTAGTAACTGTAGTTTCTAATTTTTCTTCTTTTACTAATGATATTGTTAGGTTTTTAAGCATAGCCATTCTGTGGTCAGCTCTTCTTCCTAATTTTCTATATGATTTGTTGTGATTCATTAGTTAGCTTCCTCCTCTTGTCGATATTATTCAGAATACTCATTCTGATTAAGGTCAAATCCTAATTCTTTCATTTTTTCAAGGATTTCATCAAGAGACTTTCTTCCAAGATTTTTTATTTTTAGAAGGTCGTTCATGCTTAGTCTTGCTAATTGTCCAACTTCTTCTATTCCAGCTTTCTTTAAGCAGTTGAATGATCTAACTGTTAAGTCTAGCTCTTCTATCTTAGTCTCTAATATATTACCATCTTTTTCTTGTTTTTCTGTTTCTTCCTCTTCTTCTTCTACTTCATCTCTTAAGTATTCCATTCTGTTACCTAAGTCTAAGAATGGGTTAAGATATAATTTTAGAAGTTCTACTGCGTAAGAAACAGTATCTCTTATGGCAACACTTCCATCAGTTTCTATGTTAATAATTAGCTTATCAAAATCTGTCATTCTACCAACCATAGTTGCTTCAACAGAATAAGACACCTTTCTAATTGGAGTATAGATAGCGTCAACTGCTATATACCCAACTGGCCAATCTTTTTTATCTATATCTTCTGATACGATAAACCCTTCTCCTACATCTACTAAGAATTCCATTTCTACTTCTCTGTCAGTAGTTATAGTACAAATAACTTGTTCTGGGTTTACTATTTCTAAGCCAATATCTGGAATTATATCAGCTGCTTTAACAATTTTAGGTCCTTTAACAGAAAGAGTCATTTTTCTCTCTCCAACTGATTCAGTTTTAACTACTATTTCTTTTATGTTAAGGATAATGTCAGTAACTGGCTCTTTAACCCCTTCCATGATAGAAAATTCGCTAGAAACTCCCTCAATTTTTACACCTTTTATTGCTGCACCAGGTATAGAAGAAAGTAAAACTCTTCTTAGAGCATTTCCAATTGTATTTCCATACCCTCTGTATAAAGGCTCAATTATGTATTGACCTTTAAATTCATTTTCTTTTACTTCACTTATGTTTATACCTCTAGCATGTTTTTCAATTTTTAACATTTGATCAACTCCTATTAAAAGGCTTATTATCTAGAATAGAACTCAACTATTAAGGCTTCATCTAAATCAAAGTCTAAATCTTCTTTAGTTGGATTTTGAAGAACTTTACCAGCAAAAGCTGCTCTGTCTAGTTCTAACCAAGCTGGAACTGTAGATGCTTCTACAGCTTCTTTTATTAATTCGATATTTTTAGAGTTTTCAATTACAGAAATAACATCTCCAACTTTAACTCTGTAAGAAGCTATGTTTACTCTTCTTCCGTTTACAGCAATGTGTCCGTGAGAAACGATTTGTCTAGCTTGTCTTCTAGTTTTTGCAAATCCTAATCTGTAAACAACGTTTTCTAATCTTCTTTCTAAGAATTCAACTAAAACTAAACCTGTAACTCCTTCTTTTCTAGTTGCTTCCTCATAAAGTTTTCTGAATTGGTTTTCCATTACATTATATATAAATCTAGCTTTTTGTTTTTCTCTTAATTGTATTGCATATTCTGTAGGTTTTTTGTTTGCGTTTGGTCTGAACCCTCTTTTTGAAGTTTTATTTACTCCTAAAATCATAGGCTCAATTCCAAGTGCTCTACATTTTTTTAATATAGGCTGTCTATTTCTTGCCATTCTCGAATATTCCTCCTTACTATTTTCTCATTACTTAAATAAATATTAAGTGACTACACTCTTCTTCTTTTTGGTGGTCTACATCCGTTGTGTGGAACTGGAGTTACGTCAGTTATTTTTGTAACTTCTAATCCAGCAGCTTGTAAAGATCTTACACAAGCTTCTCTTCCTGATCCAGGTCCTTTAACTTTAACTTCAATTTTTTTCATTCCATTTTCCATAGCTATTCCTGCTGCTTGTTCAGCTGCGATTTGAGCTGCGAATGGAGTTCCTTTTTTAGTTCCTTTGAAACCTGAAGTTCCACCTGATTTCCAACTTACTACTCTTCCTTCTGGGTCAGTAATAGCAATAATTGTGTTATTGAATGTTGAATGTATATGAGCTACTCCGCTAGGAATATTTTTTAATTTCTTTTTAACTTTAGCTACTTTTTTAGCCAATTGAGCTCCCTCCTTACTTCTAATTCTAATTCATCTCTAAAATGTGACACTAATTAACTTTCACGAAATTTTAAGTTAATCTTATTTTTTTACCATTTTTTTAGGACCTTTTCTAGTTCTAGCGTTAGTCTTAGATTTTTGTCCTCTTACTGGTAAATTCATTTTGTGTCTTAATCCTCTGTAACATCTGATATCTAAAAGTCTTTTTATTGAAAGTCTAACTTCTTTTCTTAAGTCTCCTTCTACTTTTAATCCGTCGATGATACCTCTAATTTTGTTTAATTCTTCTTCAGTTAAATCCTTTACTCTTGTGTCAAAATTAACTCCTGCTTGAGTTAAAATGTCTTGAGAAGTTTTTCTTCCAATTCCGTAGATATAAGTTAAAGATATTTCTACCCTCTTATTTCTAGGAACGTCTACTCCAGCGATTCTAGCCAAATCTGATTCCTCCTATTTCACAAAAATTTTATATATTCGCTAACATCTTAGGTTAGCCAACACTTTCCTCGATATGCCTTAGGTTTCCCTAAGAATAGACCCTACAGCCAAACATATCTTTACAGTACTTCCAATGTCAGTACTAAATTTGTTCCTGTTAGTAAAATAATCTAGTTTTCTTTAAAATAATTTTATCTTTAATTATCCTTGAACTTGTTTATGTTTAGGATTTTCGCAGATAACTCTTATTTTACCGTGTCTTCTGATTACTTTACATTTGTCACAAATAGGTTTAATTGATGTTCTTACTTTCATCTCTACCTCCTTTTTCGTGATGTAAAAAAACTATTTCTTTCTGTAAACTATTCTTCCTCTAGATAAATCATATGGAGAAATTTGAACAGTAACTTTATCTCCAGGTAAGATTTTGATATAGTTCATTCTCATTTTTCCTGAAATATGACCTAGAATAGTATGCCCATTCTCTAATTTAATTTGAAACATCGCATTTGGAAGGGCTTCTAAAATAGTTCCTTCTAATTCGATAACATCTTTTTTTGACATATCTCCTCCTATCGAACAGAAATTCAAAGTATTTTACCATATTTTCTAAAAAATGTCTACTGATTTTTTGAGTTTTTTGAAAATTTTTTTAGTCTAATTTACTAAGTACCAATGGTTTTCCATCTACTATCGCAATAGAATGTTCAAAGTGAGCTGATTTTTTTCCGTCCTTAGTTACTACTGTCCAACCATCTTCTAGCATACCAATTCTGTAACTTCCAGCATTAACCATAGGCTCTATGGCAAGTACCATTCCCTCTTCGATTTTTATTCCTCTACCCTTTCTTCCATAGTTAGCTACACAAGGATCTTCGTGCATCTCTTTTCCAACACCATGTCCTGCATAATCTCTTACAACAGAGAAACCATTTTTTTCTACAAAAGATTGGATTGCATGTCCTATATCTCCAAGTCTATTTCCTACAATAGCTTGTTCTATTCCAATATCTCTTGCTTTTTCAGTAACTTCTAAAAGTCTTTTTGTTTCTGCGTCTACCTCTCCAACTGGATAAGTTATAGCTGCATCTCCATAATATCCATCCAAAATAGTAACTGTGTCTACACTTACTATATCTCCCTCTTTTAGAATTATATTTTCACTTGGGATTCCGTGAACTACTGCTTCGTTTACAGAGATACAAGTAGCTGCTGGGAATGAATTATAAAATCCTGGAACTCCAATACAACCTGGTATTGCTCCTTGAGATCTTATATAATCATCAACTATTTTATCTATCTCTTTTGTAGATATTCCAGGTTTTATATATTGTGGTAATACCTCTTCATAAAGTCTTGCGATTATTTGATTGGCTTTTTTTATTCCTGCTATTTCTTCAGGAGTTTTTATAATAACTGCCATATTCTTCCTTCCTAAAATTAACCTAAAATGTTAAATATTTCTTTTGTTATTTCATCAATTTCTTTTGTTCCATCTATATCAGCAAGGATTCCTCTTTCCATGTAGAAATCAAATAATGGTGCAGTTTGAGAGTGGTACTCTTGTAATCTTTTTCCAACTGTTTCAGCAGAGTCATCTTTTCTTTGGATTAATTCTCCACCACAGAAGTCACATACTCCTTCTACTTTTGGTGGATTAAATTCTACGTGGAAAGATCCTCCACAGTCTTTACAAACTCTTCTTCCTACTACTCTTCCTACGATTAATTCATCTGGAACATTTAAAGATATAACTTTATCTAATTTTATTCCCATTTCTTGCATTAAAACTTCTAAAGCTTCAGCTTGAGCTATTGTTCTTGGGAAACCATCTAGGATAAATCCTTTTTTACAATCGTCTTTTGCTAATCTGTCTTTTATGATTCCAATTATAATTTCATCAGAAACTAATTTTCCAGCTTCCATACAAGCTTTTGCTTCAAGTCCCATAGGAGTTCCTTCTTTTACAGCAGCTCTTAATATATCTCCAGTAGAGATTTGAGGAATTCCATATTTTTCGATTATATATTTTGCTTGAGTTCCTTTTCCAGCTCCTGGTGCTCCAAATAACATAATATTCATACTATCATCTCCTTCTAAATCTTTTCTTAATTATTTTTCTATTAACTCTCTTATTATACTACAGTTTTCAAAAAAAATATATATATTTCAATATTTTTAATAAAAAAATCCTGTAAAATTTATTTACAGGATTTTAAAATTCTATTTAACTACTATGTTTACTATTTTCTTAGGAACAACTATTACTTTTGCAACTGTTTTTCCCTCTGTGAATTTTTTAACATTTTCAATTTCAAAGGCTTGTTTTTCAATCTCTTCTTTTGAAGCATTTACATCTACTGTAACAGAACCTCTTACTTTTCCGTTTACTTGTACAGCTATTGTAACTTCGTCAGCCACTGTTAATTTTTCATCATATTCTGGCCAAGGAGCATTGAATAAATATCCCTCTTCTCCAATTTCTTCCCATAACTCATCACAGAAATGTGGTGTAAATGGAGAAAGCATCAAGATTATATTTTCTATAACTTGACCAAATATTTTTTTAGATTCAGTTGTTTCTTTATCAGTTCCAAGTACATTTGCTCTATAATCATAAACATCATTGATAAGTTCCATTGTTCCAGCTATTGCTGTATTGAAGTGGTAGTTATCTTCTATTGAATCAGTGATTTTTTTGATTGTTTGATGAAGTTTTCTAACTAGTGCTTTATCTTCTTTAGAGATTTTTGAATAATCTATTTTGTCATCACTTATAAATTCTTTATTTTCTACAACTATTCTCCATACTCTATTTAAGAATCTAACTGCTCCTGCAAGTCCATTTTCGTTCCATTCTAATTCTTTTTCAGGTGGTGCAGTAAACATTATAAATAATCTTGTAGCGTCAGCACCATATTTTTCCATTATCTCTTCTGGGTCAACACCGTTATTTTTAGATTTTGACATTTTTTCCATTTTAATAACTAATTCTTCACCAGTTTCTTTTGCAAAAGCTTTACCATCTTTTAATTCAACTTCTGATGGGAATAAGAATTTATTTGTTGCTGGTGAATAATAAGAGTCAGCTAATACCATTCCTTGAGTAAGAAGTCTTTTGAATGGTTCATTAGCACTTACAAGTCCTAAATCTCTTAAAGCTTTGTAGAAGAATCTTGCATATAATAAGTGCATTACAGCATGTTCTACTCCACCTATATATTGATTTACAGAAGTCCAAGTATCTGCAGCTTCTTTAGAGAATGGAAGATTTGTATTTTTAGGGTCACAATATCTTAAGAAATACCAAGATGAATCAACGAATGTATCCATTGTATCTGTTTCTCTTCTTGCTGGTCCTCCACAGATTGGACATACTGCATGTTTATATTCTTCAGAAGTTTCAATAGGGTTTCCATTTCCTGTAAATTTAACATCTGTCGGTAATTCTACTGGAAGATTTTCGTCTTTTTCCATTACCATTCCACATTTATCACAGTATAATACTGGAATAGGAGTTCCCCAATATCTTTGTCTTGAAATTCCCCAGTCTTTTAATCTATATTTTGTTGTTTTTTCTCCATAACCTTTAGCTTGAACATAGTCAGCTATTTTTTCAAGAGCTTCTTTTGAATTCATTCCATTAAATTCTCCAGAATTTACCATAACTCCAACTTCAGTGAATGCTTCTTTCATTTCTGCTGGATTTAAGATTTCCTCTTGTCCAATAGGATTTATTACAACTTTCATTGGAAGATTATATTTTTTAGCAAAAGCAAAGTCTCTTTCATCATGAGTAGGTACAGCCATTACAGCTCCTGTTCCATAGTTCATAAGAACATAGTCAGCTATCCATAAAGGTACTTTATCTCCTGTAACAGGGTTTATAACGTGCCAACCTGTTGGTACTCCATTTTTCTCTTTTCCTTCAGCAGTTCTTTCAATTATATCCATATTTTTCATATTATTAACTGCATCTTTTATACTTGGATTAGCTTCTATAACTTTATTTACAATTGGGTGTTCTGGAGCTACAACGCAATAAGTTACTCCATGGATAGTGTCTATTCTTGTTGTGAATAGTGGTAATTTTTCTCCAGTTTCTTCAACTGTAAATACTATCTCAGTACCAAAAGATTTTCCTATCCAGTTCTTTTGCATTGTAAGAACTTTTTCTGGCCAACCTTCTCTTAATTCTTCGTGACCAGTAAGTAATTCTTCTGCATAATCAGTTATTTTAAAGAACCATTGTTCTAAGTCTTTTTGAATAACTTGAGTATTTGAGTGTCTCCAGCATTTTCCGTCTTCAACTTGTTCATTTGCCAAAACTGTTTGACATTCTGGACACCAGTTTACTGTTGATACTTTTTTATAAACTAAACCTTTTTCGTATAATTTTTTGAATATCCATTGGTTCCATCTATAATATTCTTTTGTATAAGTGGCAACTTCTCTGTCCCAATCATATGAAAGTCCCATTAATTTTAATTGTCTTTTCATATTTTCTATATTTGATTTTGTCCAGATTGCTGGGTGTGCTCCATGTTGAATAGCTGCGTTTTCAGCTGGTAATCCGAAAGAATCCCATCCCATTGGGTGAAGTACATTATATCCTTTCATTTTTTTATATCTAGCTATAACGTCACCTATTGTATAGTTTCTTGCGTGTCCAACGTGCAATTTTCCTGATGGATAAGGTAACATTACTAAAACATAATAGTTTTCTTTTCCATCTACTTTATCGTTAGTTTTAAAGAGTACACTATTTTCCCACTTTGCTTGCCATTTTTTTTCAATTTCTCTGAAATTATACTCTTTCATTGTTCCCCCTTTTCTAAAAAGTTTTTATATTTTAAATTTATACATTTCTAAAATCTTTAAGCCATCTTTTTACTTTATTTTTTATTCTTTGATAAGCATTGTCTATGACTTTTGCTGGTTTTCCTAAATTTTCAGCTATTTCGCTGTAGTTATATCCTTGAAAAAGTTTTTCTAAAACTTCTTTTTCTAAATCACTAAAATGTTCTTTTGTGTATTCTTTAAATTCTTCCATAAGCTCTTTATATAAAAAAACCTCTTCAGCATTTGGAGATTTTTCCACATATTCTTCCATCAAACTTTCATCAGTTTCTGATCCTGACAAACTTATAAATCTATTTTTTTTACTATTGGAAGATTTTATAGCTGTGATAATCTGTCTTCTCATACACATTATTACGAAAGTTTTAAAAGATGCCTCTCTCTCACTATCATAACTTTTTATTCCTTTTAAAAGTCCTATTATTCCTTCTTGAACCAAGTCTTCTCTCTCTCCATCAGCAAGAAAGTAATCCTTTGTATTCATATATATGTATTTTTCATATTTTTTTAAAAGAATTTCAAAGCTTTCATTATCACCAGCTTTGGCCTTCATCAAAATTTTTAATTCTGACGCGTCCATTTAACACACTCCAAATTTTTTAATAAATTGATTTTGCCACTTCTGACAAAAGAATTCCTCCTGCAACAGACACATTTAAAGAGTTTATCTTTCCGTGCATTGGTATTTTTATCAAAATATCACAGTTTTCCTTAACTTTTTTTCTTATTCCAAATCCTTCACTACCTAAAACTATTACTGTTTTGTCTGGATATTTTTCTTCTGAATATACTTTTGCTCCGTCACCTTCTGCTCCATATACCCAATATCCTAATTTTTTAAGATTTTTTAGTGCTTCTGTAATATTTACAACCTTAACTATATCAACATATTCTATAGCTCCTGTTGAAGTTTTTACAACTGTTTCATTTATACTTACAGAGTTTCTCTCAGGGATAACTATACCTGATACACCAAATATCTCAGCACTTCTTATTATCGCTCCAAAGTTTCTAGGGTCTTGTACACCATCTAAAACCAAAACTATATCTTTTTCTTTAGGAGCTATTTTTTCTAAAAATTCTCCAAATTCAACATAATAATCATAAGAACTTATATAAGCAATAACTCCTTGTGAATTATCAACTTTTTTCTTAATATATTGAACTTTTATATTTCTTTCAGAGGCTTTTTTTCTAATAAGATTAGCTTTATCTTCTTTTATTCCTTGAAATATTTCTATTTTTTCAATATTTTTTTCTTTATTTTCTAAAACCTCCATAACAGGGTTTATTCCGATTATTTTATCCATATCACTCCTATATCTCTTCTTTAACTCTTTCTATATCAGCACCAATATTTCTTAATTTAATTTCAAGATCCTCATATCCACGATCTATATGATAAATTCTATTTACAGTACTTTCTCCCTCACTTTTTAAAGCTGCAAGGACTAAAGCTGCTCCAGCTCTTAAATCACTTGACATAACTTGTGCTGAAGAAAATTTATCAATCCCTTTTATTACTGCTATATTTTTTTCTGTTGTTATCTCTGCACCCATTCTATTTAACTCAGGCACGTGCATAAATCTATTTTCAAATATTGTTTCTGTTATCTCACTACTTCCTTTAGCTAAACACATAAGAGTCATAATAGGAGATTGTAAATCTGTTGGAAAACCTGGGTGAGGCATTGTTTTTACTTTTACTCCTTTTAGATCTTCTAATTTAGAAGTAACTTCAAAAAGTCCATTTTCATCAATATGATAAGTTACTCCCATCTCTTGAAGTTTCATTAAAAAGCTTTCTAAATGCTCTGTTCTAACTCCTTTAACTTTTACCCCTTCAAACATTACAGCAGCGATTATAAATGTTCCTGCAACAATTCTATCTGGTATTATTTCATATTCACAAGGATATAGTTTATCAACTCCTGTTATTGTAAGTTTTCCTTCTCCTATTCCTTCTATTTTTGCTCCCATTTTATTTAAGAAATGACAAAGGTCGTCAATCTCTGGTTCTCTAGCCACATTTTCTATTATTGTAACACCTTGAGCTTTTACTGCAGCCATTATTATATTTTCTGTTGCTCCTACACTTGGAAAATCTAAAATTATTTTATCTCCTTTTAGCTTTCCATCTTTTACTTTACCATGCACATAACCATGTTCTATTGTTATTTCTGTTCCTAAAGCTTCAAAACCTTTTAAATGTAAATCAACAGGTCTTGCCCCTATTGCACAACCTCCAGGAAGTGATACTTTAGCTTCTCCACAGTGAGCAAGTATTGGTCCCATTACTAAAAATGATGCTCTCATTTTTTTTACTAACTCATAAGATGCTTCTATATTTTTTATACCATTATTTACAATTTTATATGAGTGTTTATCCAGTTGTTCTACTTCTAGCCCTAAACTTTCTAATAGTTTGATTAATGTTCTTATGTCCATAAGATTTGGAATATTTCTTAAAATGTATGTACCTTTCTCTATAAGAGTGGCTACAAAAATTGGTAATGATCCATTTTTAGATCCTTCTACTTCTAGTATTCCCGATAATTTTTTATTTCCTCTGATTTTAAAAGCTCCTACTCCCATTAAATATCTCCTTTGTTTGAATTTTCCTTTGTACAGATAGGACATTTATATCCCAACATTTTATCTAATATTCCCATTAAGTCAAACTTTTCTTTTTTTTCTGGATATTTCTCTTCCAGCAATTTATAATGTTTTTTACAGATCTTCTTTCCTTCAGCTTCCCAGTAATAAGGTGAAAGACCTGCTTTTACATATAACTCTTGTTCTCCCTCAAAAATGATATCCTCATTTTCATTTTCTAAAGGTTCCTTTGAAACAATTACCATTCCAATATCCCCTTCATATGATAAACCATCTACTAAACGATAGTTTAAATTTATTTTTTCAGCATACTCTATATATTTTTTTATATCTTTCATATTAAGCTCTCTGCTTATTTTTAAAAGTTTTGCATTTTTATTTTTCATTAGATTTAAAAAACGATATTGAATATTCTCATCTATATCCTGTTTTCTCAATGCAGAAATTACATTTTCTCTAAATTCTCCTAAATAAAAATTTTTTTCATTTTGTATTTTTTGAAAATTTATCTTTGTTTTTTCTTTTGCGTCATATATTTCCATACTCATTCCATTCCTTGCTAGAGTTTTGCCTAAATAATTATAGCATAAAAAAACAACTTTTAAAATATATTTTAAATATAAGAAAAGACTACCTAAAAAAGTAGCCCTTTGTATAATTCTAAATTATTTATTTTTTTATAAAAAAATGGTGCGAAGAGAGGGACTTGAACCCTCACGTCGGAGACACTAGATCCTAAGTCTAGCGCGTCTGCCAATTCCGCCATCCTCGCACTAAATTTATGGTGCGTCATACTGGATTTGAACCAGTGACAACACGATTAAAAGTCGTGTGCTCTACCTACTGAGCTAATGACGCATATTGTTATGGGGTGACTGACGAGGCTCGAACTCGCGACAACCAGTGCCACAAACTGGCG
>Oklahoma_p1__coassemble_697_pt1 | contig 16426 bp, 15 predicted proteins | sample Oklahoma_p1__metabat2_high_PE_014 | metagenome-assembled genome bin Oklahoma_p1
GGTAAAATAATTTTATTAAATCAGATTTTATTGTTTAAAAAAAGATTTTTATTTAAAAATAATATACATTTTTTTCATTTTGAAAAATAAAAAATAATTTATTTTCAAAATAGAAAAAATTTTCAAAATGAAAAAAATAAAATTCAAATAGAAAATAAGAAAGTGTTATTTTTACTAGAAATAAGTAGAAAAATATTTTTTTAAATTTGGCATAAAAATTGCTTAATATATTATTGAATAATTATAATATATAGGGGGTAGTTTTATGTTAGATAAAATTATGAGTATTTTAAGAGAAGAGATAATACCAGCAGAAGGATGTACTGAACCAATTGCACTAGCTTATGCAGGAAGCAAATTAAGAGATATTTTAGGAGGAATTCCAGAAAAAATTGATATTTATTTATCAGGAAATATGATAAAAAATGTTAAAAGTGTAAAAATACCTAATTCAGAAGGAATGGTAGGAATAGAAGCAGCTATCGCAATGGGAACAATACTAGGAGATTCTAAAAAAGAATTAATGGTAATATCTGGAGTAGATAAAACTAAACTTCCAGAAGTAAAAAAATATTTAGATGAAAATAGAATGAATGTTTTATTATATCATGGAGATGTTAAATTATACATAAAACTTGTTGGAACTTTAGGAGAAGACCAAGCAAGTATCGAAATTCAAAACTATCATACAAATATAACTGAAATAATTAAAAATGGAGAAAAAATCTTAGGACAATCTTGTGATGATAGAAGTTTCGTAGATACTCCAATGACAGATAGAAGCTTTTTAACAATGGATTTAATCTATAATACAGCAAAAACAATAGACATTAATTTAATCGAACCAATATTTAAAAAAGTTATAGAATGCAATACTGCAATAGCTAAAGAGGGATTAACTAACCTTTATGGAATAGGAATTGGTAAAACTATAAAAGAAGGAATTGAAGAAGGAGTTTATGGAAACGACTTAAGAAATAATATGGCAGCTTTTGCTAGTGCTGGTAGTGACGCAAGAATGAACGGATGTTCTCTAGCAGTTATGACAACAAGTGGAAGTGGAAACCAAGGAATGACAGCATCTTTACCTGTTATAAAATTCTGTGAAATGAAAAATATTCCTTATGAACAATTAATCAGAGGATTATTCTTCTCTCATATGACAACAATCCATATTAAAACAAATATAGGAAGACTTTCTGCATATTGTGGAGCTATGTGTGCAAGTGCTGGAGTAGCAGGAGCAATCTCTTTCTTAGATGGTTTAACTCTTGATCAATGTTCAAAAGCTATAGAAACAACACTTGGAACAATGTCTGGTCTTATCTGTGACGGAGCAAAAAGTTCTTGTGCAACAAAAATAGCTAGTGGAATTTCTTGTGCATTTGATTCTTATTACGCATCTAAGAAAAATAGAAATCTTTTATTCGGAGAAGGAATTATCGGTAGAGATGTAGAAGCTACTATAAAAAATACTGGTATTCTTGGAAAAGATGGAATGTTAGTAACAGATAAAGTTATATTAGATATAATGGTAAATAATAAATAAACTTGTTAAAAAAGACTATCATATCTTAATTTATATCTTTAAATTATAGTATGATAGTCTTAAAAATAAAAATACAGGGGGCGGTAAAATGGAAAAAAAGAAAAAAGGAATTAAACTTAATCCATTTATTATTTTGTTTGCGGTGATAGTTATATGTGCAGTATTTACTCATATAGTTACACCAGGGGTTTTTGAACGTCATATTGTTGATGGAAAAACAGTATTAGATCCAAATAGCTATCATACAATAGCACAAAAGCCAATAGGAATATTCGATGTATTTAGATCTATTCCTAATGGACTTGTTGGTTCATCAGCGATAATGTTTTTGGTTATGTTAGTTGGAGGAGCCTTAGAAGTTTACAATAAAACAGGTTCTTTAGATAAGGGGATTTCTAGAATTTTAACTTTATCAAATAAAGTTGGAAGTTCTGTTATTCTAGTAGCTATAATGATTATGTTTGCTTTGATTGGAGGATTTTTAGGATGGTGTGAACAAATTATTCCTTTTGTCCCACTAATAGTTTCAATTTGTATGGCTTTAGGATATGATCCTTTGGTTGGGGTAGCAGCTAGTGCTTTAGTAGATTTAATAAGTTTTTCAGTATCTCCGACAAATATGTTTACAGTTGGAATTGCTCATCAGATAGCAGAGCTACCATTATTTTCTGGAATGGGATTACGTCTAGTGATATTAGTAGTATTTAATATTATTTTAATGACTTATATTTTAATATATGCTAATAAAGTAAAAAAGGATCCATCAAAAAGTTTAATGAAAGATGTTGATACTTCCTCTTTAAGAAAAGATTACTCATCTGTTGCAAATGAGAAGATGTCAACAAATCAAATAATAGCTATAGTGGTATTTATTTTGACATTTGTTGTATCTATTTACAGTGTAATTAAAAGAGGTTGGGGATTAAATGAGATTTCAGCAGCTTTTGTTTTTAGTGGAGTAGTATCAGGGATTATTTGTAGATTAGAAGCTGGACAAATAGTTACTTCTTTTATTGAAGGGGCAAAAGGATCATTTAATGGAGCTTTAATAATAGGACTTGCTCGTGGAATTCAATGGACAATGGAACAAGGTGGATTAGTTGATACATTAATTCATGCAATTTCTCAACCACTTGGATCATTACCAACTTGGGCAACAGCTATTGGAGTATTTTTAATAATTACAGTAGTAAATGCTTTAATTCCTTCAGGAAGCGGAAAAGCTATGGCATTTATGCCAATATTAGTTCCTTTGGCAGATATGATAGGAATAACAAGACAAACAATGGTTCTTGCTTATCAATTTGGTGATGGAATATCAAATACTTTCTGGTTTACTTTTGGTACTTTATTAATATTCCTATCTTTAGGAAAAGTTCCATTAAAGCAATGGTATAAGTTTGTAATTCCTTTAGAAATTATAATTTCAATAACAGCTTGTATATTCTTAGTATTTGCAACAGCTACAGGATATGGACCATTCTAATTAGAAGAAATTGGAGGGGAATATTATGAAAGTTAATATTCAAAGACTTATGAAAAATTTATCTATGACGGGTAAAATTGGAATAAATAGCAATGGGGGAATTACAAGATCTTGTTTTAGTAAGGAGTATTTTGAAGCATTAAATGTTTTGGAAGAATTATTTATAAAATCGGGATTAAAAGTTTCAAAAGATAAAGTTGGTAATATGATTGGTTATAGAGATGGAAAAAATCCAAATGCCAAAAGTATAATGATAGGTTCACATTTAGATACAGTAATAAATGGTGGATTATATGATGGAAATTTGGGAGTAGTGTCATCTTTAGAAATAGTAAATATGTTGAATGATCTAAATATAGTAACAGAACATCCAATAGAAGTAGTTGCTTTTAATGCAGAAGAAGGTAGTGAATTAGGAGTAACTTTTGGAAGTAGAGTTATGATTGGTAGACAAAGCTTGGAAATTGAAAATATAGAGGAAAAACTAAATGGTTATAATTTAAAAATATCTGATTTAGTTGAATCTAAAAAAGATATGTCAAAAGTAGGAGCTTTTGTAGAACTTCATATTGAACAAGGTGGATATCTAATTAATAACGGATATGATATTGGTGTAGTAAATGGGATCGTTGGAATAAAAAGATATAGAATTGAAATCGTAGGAGAATCTAACCATGGTGGAACAACTCCTATGTTTTTTAGAAAAGATCCAGTTATTATTGTAGGAAAATTTATAGAAAAGATAAATCAGTTATCAAGAGAAAAATACTCACATCCGTTTGTTTCAACAATAGGAAATATAAAAGTAGAACCAGGAATGTATAATGTAATTCCTGAGAAAGTAATTTTATTTCTTGAGTGTAGAGATATAGAGGAGAAAAATTTGGTTTCCTTTATAGAGGACATAAAAGAATATGCAAAATTTTTTGGAAAAGAGTATACAATAAACTTCAAAGAAGACTTTATAGAACAACCCAAAATGCTTTCTTCTATAATAATGGATGAAGTAAAAAAATCTGTTGATGAGTTAGGATATAAAAACATAATAATGTCTAGTGGAGCGGGGCATGATTCACAGGAGATTATTTATAAAGTTCCAACTGGAATGATATTTATTCCAAGTGTAGGAGGAATAAGTCATTCTCCAAAAGAGTACTCAACAGAAGAACAGATTGAGAAAGGAGTAGAAGTTTTATTTAAAACTGTAATTGGTTTAGATAAAAACCAGTCTATATAATTAGAACATTGGAGGAATAAAATGGATATAAAACAAGAAGTTTTAGGAGTTGAGCAATATATAATAGATATGCGTAGATATTTTCATGAAAATCCAGAAGAAAGTTGGAAAGAATTCAATACTCAAAAGAAAATTTGTGAAGAATTAGAAAATATGGGTATAGAATATGTAAAATCTTGTAAAACTGGTGTAATAGGATTTTTAGGAAATAAAGGAAAAAGACCAATAATTGGAGTTAGAGCTGATATAGATGCTTTACCAGTTTGCGAAGCAACAAATTTATCTTTTGCTTCAAAAAATGAAAATGTTATGCATGCTTGTGGACATGACGGACATATAGCGATGTTATTAGGAACAGCAAAACTTTTAAAGAAATTTGAAAATCTTTTAGAAGGGGAAGTAAGATTATTTTTCCAACCTGCTGAAGAGTTTATTGCTGATTCTGGTGCAAAATATATGTCAGAATGTGACGAGTTTAAAGAATTAGATAACGTTGTAGGAGCTCACATTTGGAGTTATCTTCCAACAGGAAGAATATCAGTAGAGGCTGGTCCAAGACTTGCATCAGCAGATACTTATGATATTGTTATAAAAGGAAAAGGTGGACATGGAGCAATGCCAAATCAATGCGTTGACCCAATAATCTGTGGAAGTACATTAGTAAATACACTTCAAAGTATAGTAAGCAGAGAAGTAAGTCCTACAGAACCAGTGGTTTTAAGTGTGTGTTCTTTTAATTCAGGAAGTAGTTTTAATATAATACCTAATGAAGCTAAACTTTCTGGAACTGTTCGTACTTTTAATAATAGCATTAGAGATAGTATTCCTGGAAAAATGGAAAGAATAGTTGCTGATGTAACTCACTCATATAGAGCAGAATATGAATTTGAATTCCACTATGGAACTCCAGCTACAATAAATGATGAATATTCAAGCCAAATAGCTACAAAAGCTGTGGAAAATCTTTATGGAAAAGAAGCGTTAATAAAATATCCAGCAGCAATGTTAGGGGAGGATTTTGCAAAAATGTTAGCTAAAGTTCCAGGATGTTTTGCGCTTGTAGGTTGTAGAAATGAAGAAAAAGGAATTGTAGAACCTCATCATAATCCAAAATTTGATATAGATGAAGCTGGATTAAAATATGGAGTTGGGTTCTTTTTACAATATGTATTTGAATATATGAAAAATTATCAAAAATAACATATAAAGTCAAGTCATAAATAAAAAAGCTGTTGAAATAGTAAAATTATAAAATAAAAATAATTTTATTTATAGAGATTGAATTTTTTAAATATTATTTTATTAAATCCATAGAAATTACCCCATTAAAAAATATGGTTTTTAATTAAATATTTTTAAAAGATAAAAATTTCTGAAAGTGAAAATATTAAAATTTATATTTTGCTAAAATACAACAGCTTTTTTTATTTTAAAGCATAAAAAAGGTCACCCAATGAGTGACCAATTAAATTAAAATATTAATTTTCTAAAATTTTATTATTTAAAAATATGTTAGGATTTATAAAAGTAGTACCAACACTTATTGTAAAATGTAGGTGTGGTCCAGTAGTAAATCCTGTATTTCCACTTTTACCAAGAGTTTGTCCTTTTTTTACAATATCACCACTTTTTACAGAAAGTTCACTCATATGAGCATAGGCGGAGAAAATATTCATTCCGTGGTCTATTATTATTGTATTTCCTGTTGTAGTAAGTTTTTCAGCCAAAACAATACGCCCATTATTAGTGGCAACTAACGGAGTTCCAATAGGTACTGGAAAATCTATTCCAGAATGATATCCAGCCACTTTATTATTAACAAATCTCATAGCTCCAAAAGGACTACTTATTTTTTGATATTTGCTGTCAGTAACAGGAAGAATAAAATTTTCTTCCCATAATTTGTCAGAACTTGGATTTGATTTTGCATCTCCACTTTTATTAGTCATTGCTTTCATGTTAGAAGATGATCTTTTCTTTTGCATTGTTTTGTTTACAGTGATGTAACTCTTTTTAAAATTCCCATCTTTAACTTTTATTAATTTTTTTGTCATCAATCTTTTTCCATCAAGAACTTTTAAAGTATAAGCTCCAACAGGTGTAGAGTAATGAACAGGAACAAAAGCTTTTTTACTATCTCCCTCTATAAAACTTTTTATTTTGGTATGAGAATTAGGAAAACTTATAGTATAATCTTTATCTTTTGGAAATTCTACTATAAAAAATTCTCCTTGTTTTACATAATCATTTGATATTTTAATGCTCTCTTTTGAAAATGTAAAAACAGTAATAAGTATAAAAAATAATATAATTTTTTTCATCAATTAACTCCTAAAAATTTATAATATAATAATATTTTTATTATTATAGCATAAATTGAAATAATAGGAAAATTTTTTTAAAAATTAAACTCTTGTAAATAAAATGTAAAGTGTGGTATACTATCTTCTGACAAGACAGTTGTAAAAATAACTGTCATAAGGGAGGAATAATGGAGAATAAATTTGAAAAAATCAAAAAGTTAAAAGAAGAAAAAGATGCAATTATACTAGCACATTATTATACAGAACCTGAAGTACAAAAAATAGCAGATTATGTGGGAGATTCATATTTTTTAAGTGAAAAAGCTCGTGAAGTAAAAGAAAAAGTCATTGTTATGTGTGGAGTTTCTTTTATGGGAGAAAGTGTAAAACTTCTTAATAAAGATAAAATAGTTTTACTTCCAGATATGAGTGCTGATTGTCCAATGGCTCATATGGCAACAGTTGAAAAAATAAAAGAGATGAGAGAAAAATATGAAGATTTAGCAGTAGTTTGTTATGTAAACTCAACAGCTGAGTTAAAAGCTCACTCTGATGTTTGTGTTACTTCAGCTAATGCTTTAAAAATAGCTGAACGTTTACCAAATAAAAATATATTTTTTATACCAGACCAACATTTAGCAAGATATATATCAACAAAACTACCTGAAAAGAATTTTATATTTAATGAAGGTTGGTGTCCTATCCATAACGAGCTTACAAAAGAGGAACTTTTAAAAGCAAAAGAAAAATACCCAAATGCAAAAGTGGCAATTCACCCAGAATGTCCAATTGAAACAGTAGAACTTGGAGATTATGTTGGAAGTACTTCTGGAATAATAAAATATGTAACAGAAAGTGATGCAGAAGAATTTATAATTTGTACAGAAGACGGAGTTTTATATGAACTTCAAGAGAAAAACCCAAATAAAAAATTCTATCTACCAAAAGAAAAATTTCAATGTGTTGGAATGAAAAAGATAACTCTTGATAAAATTATAAACTCATTAGAAACTTTAGAACCACAAATACATTTAAAAGATGAAATAATAACAGAGGCTAATAAACCTCTAGAAAATATGCTAGAAATGGCAAAATAAAAGGAAGCGAAAAGAATGAAAAAATATGATATAATAATAGTTGGAACAGGTGTAGGAGGTTGTTTTACAGCTCTTCACTTGCCAGAAGATAAAAATATTTTAATGGTTACAAAATCAATTCTTGAAGAAAGTGATTCATTTTTAGCTCAAGGGGGAATTTGCGTTTTAAGAGATGAAAATGACTTTGATAGCTTTTTTGAAGATACTATGAAAGCTGGACATTATAAAAATAAAAAAGAATCTGTTGAAACAATGATAAATAATTCAAGAGAGATTATAAATGAGCTTATAGACTTTGGTGTAGATTTTGAAAGAGAAAATGGGGAACTTCTTTATACACGTGAGGGAGCTCATGCAAAACCTCGTATTCTTTATCATAAAGACATCACAGGTCAAGAGATAACTGAAAAACTTTTGGCTCAAGTAAAATTAAGGAAAAATATAGAGATTTTGGAAAATACAACAATGATAGATATAATCACTAAAGAAAATAGTTGTTGTGGTGTAGTTTTAAAAAATCAAGATGGAATTTTCCCAGTTTATGCCAAAAATATAGTTTTAGCTACTGGCGGAATAGGTGGAGTTTATAAAAATTCTACAAACTTCCCTCATTTAACAGGAGATTCTTTAGCAATTTGTAAAAAACATAGTGTAAAATTAAAAGATATAAGTTATGTTCAAATTCATCCAACTTCTCTTTATTCAAAAAGACCTGGAAGAAGATTTTTGGTTTCTGAGTCAGTAAGAGGAGAGGGAGCTTTACTTTATGATAAAAACTTTGAAAGATTTACTGAAGAATTAATTCCAAGAGATAAGCTTACTCAAAAAATATTAGCTCAAATGGAAAAAGATGGAACAGATTTCGTTTGGCTTGATATGAGAGAGATAAAAAAACATGGAATAGATATTGAAAAAAGATTTCCAAATATTATAAAAAGATGTAGAGAGGAAGGGTATGAGCCAACAAAAGAGTGCATACCAGTAGTTCCAGCTCAACATTATTTTATGGGTGGAGTAGAAGTAGATTCTAACAGTCAAACTTCTATGGAAAATCTATATGCAGTAGGGGAAACAAGCTGTAATGGAGTTCACGGAGCAAATCGTTTAGCAAGTAACTCACTTCTTGAAAGTCTTGTTTTTGGAAAAATAGCGGCATTTCATATTATTTCTAAAAATGAAGAAAATGATGTAGAAGAACAAAATATAGATTTAGAAAAATACAGTGATTTAGATAAAATTTTTGCTGAATATAAAGAGATAATCTTTAAAGAGATTGAAGATGATAAAATTCAAAAGGGGGCAGAAGAATAATGAATGATATAACTACAAGATTAAATATGGACAATCTTATTTTAATGGCACTGAGAGAGGATATATCAAGTGAAGATATAACTACAAACTCTGTTATGAGAGAAGCAAAACTTGGAACAGTAAAACTTATCTGTAAACAAGATGGAGTTATAGCTGGGCTAGATGTATTTCAAAGAACTTTTGAATTATTAGATGAAAAAACTCAAGTAAAAAGATATTTCAAAGACGGAGATGAAGTAAAAAAAGGAGATCATCTTGCTGACGTAACTGGAGATATAAGAGTTCTTTTATCAGGAGAGAGAGTGGCTCTTAATTATCTTCAAAGAATGAGCGGTATTGCAACTTATACTAGAAATGTAGTAAAATTATTAGGAGACAGTAAAGTAAGACTATTAGACACAAGAAAAACGACTCCAAATATGCGTATATTTGAAAAATATGCTGTTAAAATGGGTGGAGGATATAATCACCGTTATAATCTTTCAGATGGAATTTTATTAAAAGACAATCATATTGACGCAGCTGGAGGAGTTAAAGAAGCTATAAAAATGGCAAAAGATTATGCTCCTTTCGTTAGAAAAATAGAAGTTGAAGTTGAAAATCTTGATATGTTAAGAGAAGCTTTAGAGGCTGGAGCAGATATAATAATGCTTGATAATATGACTCCAGAAATGATGAAAGAAGCTGTAAAAATAGTTGACGGAAGAGCAAAAACTGAGTGTTCAGGAAATATTACTAAAGAAAATATAGAAAAAGTTATAGATACAGGAGTAGATTATATATCAAGTGGAGCGTTGACACATTCAGCACCAATTTTAGATATTTCTTTAAAAAATCTTCGTGTCTTATAATTACAAGAGGGGACAAGATGACAGGAAAAGACAGACGAGAGGATATATTAAATACAATAAAAATATTAGAAAAACCTATTTCAGGAACAGAGCTTGCAAAAAAATATGGGGTTAGTCGTCAAGTTATTGTTCAGGATATAGCTATATTAAGGGCTGAAAATTATAAAATTTATTCTACAAATAGAGGATATCTTTTAGAAAATTCACAAGGAATGAAAAAAGTTTTTGAAGTTTCTCACACAGATGAGCAGATAGAAGATGAATTAACAACTATTGTAGATTTAGGTGGAACTATTGTAGATGTTTTTGTAGAACATCAAGTTTATGGAAGTTTAAAAGCTAACTTAAATATTAATTCCAGAAGAAAAGTGGCAGAGTTTCTTGAAAAAATTAGAAATGGAGAGGCAAATCCACTAAAAAATCTTACTTTTGGCAAACATTTTCATACAATAGAAGCTGATAGTGAAGAAACTTTGGAACTGATAGAAAAAGAGTTAAAAGAAAAAGGATATTTAAAATAAAAAACTAAAACCTAGGATTTAAAACTTTGTTAAATTCTAGGTTTGTTTTTTTGAAAAATTTTGAATATATTGAAATATTACTTTATAAAAACCTATTTATTTGGTATAATTATTATAGATAATCAAAAATAATGTAAATATTTTTTCTTATAATAAACGGGGGAGTTATGAAATTATCTGTGGCAATGATTACTCTTAATGAAGAGAGAATCTTAGAAAAAACTTTAAAATCTTTAGAGGGAGTAGCTGACGAAATAGTTATAGTTGACAGCGGTTCAACTGATAAAACAGAAGAGATAGCCAAAAAATACGGAGCTAGATTTATCAATCAAAAATGGCTAGGTTATGGAAAACAAAGAAATATTGCTATAGAAAATGCCACAGGAGATTGGGTTTTAAATATTGACGCAGACGAAGAAATTTCTCCAAAACTTGCTAATAAATTAAAAGAGATAAAAGAAAACGAAAGTGAAAAAGAAGTTTTTGAAATAAATTTTTCATCAGTATGCTTTGGAAAAAAATTGAAACATGGTGGTTGGAGTAATCAATATCATATAAGACTTTTTAGAAAAGATGCTGGAAGATTTAATACAAACGAAGTTCACGAGGAATTTTTAACAGACAAAAAAGTTTATAGATTAAAAGAGGAAATCTATCATCATAGCTATATAACATTAGAGGAATATTTTACAAAGTTTAATAGATATACAACAGAGGGTGCAAAGGAATATTATAGAAGAGGAAAGAAACCGTCAAATTTTCAAATAATTTTTAATCCAATTTTTAAATTTATAAGAATGTATATAATAAGACTTGGATTTTTAGACGGAATAGAGGGGCTTATGATTGCATCTACAAGTGCAATGTACTCAATGGTAAAATATTTCAAACTTAGAGAGATGTATAAGAATAATTCTTACAAAAAATAGAGGGGAAACAGATGGAAGTTAATGAAATAAAAAAAATAATAATTTCAAGAACAGATAAAATAGGAGATTTGTTATTATCAATCCCTAGTTTTTTTATGGCAAGAAAAATGTTTCCTAATGCAGAGATTATGATATTAGTTAGAAATTATAACTATGAGATAGTTAAAAATCTTCCTTATATAGATAGAATAATAAAAATAGATGATTACTCAGAAGAAGAATTAGAAAATGAAATAAAAGGCTTTAACGCAGATATTTTTATTGCACTTTATAATGATAAAATTATTTCAAAACTTGCAAGAAAAAGTGGAGCTAGTTATAGAGTAGGTCCAATATCAAAAATATATTCTATTTTTTCTTTCAATAGAGGAGTTTGGCAAAAAAGATCTCACTCTATAAAAAATGAGGCAGAGTATAATTTAGATTTAATAAGAAAAATAGATCCAAAAAGATACGATGAAGTTTTTGAAATAAATAGTAAAATATATTTGGAGCAAGAAAATATAGACGTTGCAAATATGTATATAGATAAAAATAAAATATCTGGAAAGGTTTTAGTTGTAAATCCTTTTATGGGCGGTTCAGCAAAAACTATAACAGATGAGCAGTATCAAAATTTATTGCAAAAAATTTATGACAGGAGAGGGGATATTTCAATAATTATTGCCTGTCATATTAGTGAAAAAGAAAGAGCGGAAAAAATCCTAAAGGGAATTGATAGAGAAAAAATCTATGTTTTTGCAAATGAAGGCTCAGTTTTAAATCTTGCAGGAATAATAGACAAAGCAACAGTTTATCTTGGTGGGTCAACTGGTCCAACTCATTTAGCTGGAGCTTTAGAAAAAAATATAGTGGCAATTTATCCAAATAAAAAAACTCAACACCCAATTAGATGGGGAGTAATAAACAACAAAAATGTAAAATATATAATTCCAGATAGACCAGAGAGAAAAGTAGTTGAAAATTATTCTAAAGAGGATAAATATTTTTCTTCTTATGATAAGAGTATAGAAAAAGAGATAGTAGACGCTTTAGATGAAAGTTTAAGATAAAGAGGGTGAAAATTTTGAGAATATTAATAATACATACAGCTTTTATTGGAGATATAGTTTTATCTACACCTCTGATAAAAAAAATAAAAGATACTTATCCAGATTCTGATATTACTTATGTAACTACTCCAAGTGGAGAGGCAATTCTTAAAAATAATCCACATCTTAATAATATTATTGTCTATGATAAAAGAGGAGAGCATAAAGGAATAAGCGGAGTGTGGCAACTTGGAAAAAGACTTCGTTATGAAAATTTTAATATGGTAATAACTCCTCATAGATACTTAAGAAGTTCAATACTTTCGTGGCTTTCTCGTTCTCCAATAAGAAAAGGTTATGACATAGCATCTGGAAGTTGTCTTTTTACAGAAAAGATAAAATATGATAGAACAAAACACGAAGTTGAAAAACTTTTGAGTTTTGTAGCTCCAGAAAATAAAAAAAGATATGAGATAGAACTTTATCCGGGAGAAAAAGAGAAGATGAAGGGGGACAACCTTTGGAAAGAAAATCTTTTGGAAGATAAAAAGGTGGTTGTTCTTGCTCCAGGAAGTAAATGGTTTACAAAACAATGGCCAGTTGAATATTTTAATAAATTAGCTGAAAGTTTAAAAAAACTTTCTAATGTAAGATTGATTGTTGTAGGTGGAAAAGATGAAATAAATCTTCCAATAGAAAAAGAAAATATAATTGATATGAGAGGAAAGACTTCTCTTTTGGAGTTAGCAGATATTTTATCAAGGGCAGATGTTGTGGTGACAAATGATTCTTCACCTATTCATATAGCCTCAGCTTTTAAAAAGCCAAAAATATTTGCACTTTTTGGACCAACGATTGAAAAATTTGGATTTTTTCCTTGGAGTTTAAATAGCAAAGTATTCCAAGTAGATGGACTAAAATGTAGACCTTGTGGTATTCACGGAGGAAAATCTTGTCCAGAAAAACATTTTAAATGTATGAGAGATATTTTACCTGAAGAGGTATTTAATGAGATAAAAGAATATTTAGGAGAGTGAGAGTATGTATAAAGGTATAATGAAAAAGAAAAATATATATTTTGATGAACTCTCTTCTACGAAATTTTTTAATCCTATTGAGGAAAAAAGAATAAAAGTTTTAAAAACTCTTAAGTCTGACCATAGAAGTACAGTAAAACTGATTGAGCTTAATGGAAAAACTTATGTTTATAAGATTCCAACAGAGAAAAATACAAGAAAATGGCAGAGATTTCTTTCTATATTTAGAGGAGGAGAATCTCAAAGAGAGTTTCTTTGTTTAGAAAAAATATTAAAAAATGGGATAGATACAGCAAAACCTTATTTTGCTTGTGAAACTAAAAAGTTTGGAATGGTTGTGGATTCCTATTTAGTTATGGAATATATAGATGGTAGAGAGGGAAATATTGATAATATTGAAATTATCTGCGATACTCTTGAAAAAATCCATTCTAAAGGATTTATCCACGGAGATAGTCAACTTTCAAACTTTATAATTTCCAATGGATTTTGTTATATAATAGATGCTAGATTTAAAAAAAGTATTTTTGGAAAATTTGCCCAAGCTTATGAATTTATCTATCTTGAAACTAGTTGCGGACAAAGTATAAAAAAATATTATAAAAGACATGGAATATATCATGTAGTAGCAAGACTTGTAGATTATTATTTGATATTCTGGGGAAAAGTTAGAGCTTTTGTAAAGTCTCTTTTAAGAGGGGAAAAATTTAAAAAGTCAGAAGATCTAGAATCAAAAGAGAGTATATTCCAAAAAATAAAATCAAAATTTACAAGAAATAAAGATTTTGAAAAATATTCAAGTGAGATTAATAATGAAAATCAGGAGGAAAACCAATGAGAGTTCTGATAATAAGACTAAGCTCTATTGGTGATATAATACTTACTACTCCTATATTAAAACAACTTAAGGAAAAATTTCCAGATATTGTTATAGATTTCGTAGTTTTAAAAAATTTTAAGGATTCAATAGAGGGAAGTCCATATATAGATAATCTTATTCTTTTTGATAAGAAAAAAGATGATGGATTTAGAAATATTAAAAAATTTGGAAAAAAATTAAATGAAAACAGGTATGATTATGTATTTGATCTTCATAGAAAATTTAGATCAAAGCTTATTTCAAGTGAAATAAAATCAAAAATCTTTGTATATCCTAAGAGAAAACTTTGGAAGTCACTACTTGTAAAATTAAAACTTATAAAATATCATGTAGATGATACAATAATAAAAAATTATTTCAAAGCTTTTAAAGTTTTGGGGATAAAATATAAATGGGAAGATTTAGATTTTAATTTTTCCAAAGATGATTTAGAAAATGTAAAAAAATATTCAGGAATGTTTGCTATGGCTCCGGGAGCTTCAAAGGAAACAAAAAAATGGTTACCTGAAAAATTTGGAAAATTAGCAAAAAAACTTTATGATAAATATAAAATAAAAACTGTTTTATTAGGTGGAAAAGAGGATATTGAAAGATGTGAGCTTATCAATAAAGTAAGTGAAAATTCTTGTATCAATCTTGCAGGAAAAATTTCACTTAAAGAGAGTGGAGCTTTGCTTTCTGTATCGAAACTTTTAGTTACTAATGACTCAGGACCATTTCATATAGGAAGAGGTGTTGGTTGTAAATCCTATGTAATATTTGGACCAACAGATCCTAATATGTTTGAGTATAACAATTTGGCAGAACTTATCTATGCCAATGAAAAATGTTCCCCTTGTAGTTTACATGGAGGAAAAAAATGCCCTAAAGGACATTTTAATTGTATGAATAATATTGATGAAAATTATATTTTTGAAAAAATTGTAAAAGATTTAGAAAAAAATTAAGGAGGTTTGTTGTGGCTGTAAAAAAATCATCAGAGGTTGTAGATAAAAATAAAGCATTAGAAAATGCAATAAAACAAATTACTAAAGATTTCGGAGAGGGAGCTATAATGAAATTGGGAGAAAACTCATCTATGAATATAGAAGTTATCCCAACAGGAAGTATAAATCTTGACGCAGCTTTAGGTCTTGGAGGAGTACCAAGAGGAAGAATAATAGAAGTTTATGGAGCTGAAAGTTCTGGTAAAACTACAATAGCTCTTCATATAATAGCTGAAGCACAAAAAGCTGGAGGAATAGCAGCTTTCATAGATGCTGAACACGCTCTTGATCCAACTTATGCAAAAGCACTTGGTGTTGATATAGATGAACTTTTAATTTCTCAACCAGATTATGGAGAACAAGCATTAGAAATTGTTGACTCATTAGTTCATTCATCAGCAATAGATGTAATAGTTGTTGACTCAGTTGCAGCATTAGTTCCAAAAGCTGAGATTGACGGAGAGATGTCAGATCAACAAATGGGACTTCAAGCAAGACTTATGTCAAAAGCTCTTAGAAAATTAACAGGAACTCTAAATAAATCAAAAACTACAATAATATTTATTAACCAAATAAGAGATAAAATCGGTGGATTTGGATTTGGACCTCAAACAACAACAACAGGAGGAAAAGCTTTAAAATTCTATGCTTCTGTAAGACTTGAAATAAAAAGAGTAGGTTCTGTAAAACAAGGAGATAATATTATAGGAAATGAAGTTTTAGTAAAAGTTACTAAAAATAAAATAGCTCCTCCATTCAAAGAAGCAACTTTCCAAATAATGTATGGAAAAGGAATTTCAAAAGTAGGAGAAATCTTAGACGCTGCTATTGATGCAGATATAGTTTCTAAATCTGGAGCTTGGTTTAGCTATGGAGATATGAGACTTGGTCAAGGTAAAGAAAATGTAAAAGCTAGACTTGAAGAAGAAAAAGATTTACTAGAAAAAATCTACAACGAATTAAAAGAAAAACAAGTTCCTTTAGCAAAAACATCTTCAGAAGAAGAGGGAGAGGACGGAATAGATGAAGATTTTGAAGCTCCAGAAGAATAAAATTTTATTTGAAAATGGTGTGGAAATTTCTCTTCAGAAAAAAACAATAGATGAATACAAATTGAAAGAGGGAATAGACCTTGCAAAAGATATATATCTTGAGCTTGTAGAGAGAGCTGTTCTCTCTTTTTCATATTGGTTGCTTGAAAAAAGAGA
>Oklahoma_p1__coassemble_1423_pt1 | contig 8523 bp, 10 predicted proteins | sample Oklahoma_p1__metabat2_high_PE_014 | metagenome-assembled genome bin Oklahoma_p1
GAATACTCATTTCAATTATTTCCTCTTGGTGTAAATCTATATATTTTAAAACAGTAATTTCACTTTGAGTAAGATTATTTATAATTTCATTATCAATATACGAAAACATTTTTTCCTCCTTTAATCTTATATTTATTATAACATAATTTTATTAAGTAAAGTATAAAAAATAAATAAAATATGCTTGACTTTTATAAAAATAAGTGTTATACTTATCGCAACAAATAAATACAGCTAAAGGATAGAGGTTGCGGTTTTCTATCACTAGTCTAAATGTTTAAAGGTTGGTACCCGTTGTTTAGATGAAAGGAGAAATCGCCGAAGGAGTTTGCTACCAATAAGCTCCTGGGTCAACATAGAATATGTGTTGGACTGTCACAATTTGTGGAGAGCTATCAAGAATTATTAAAATTATGTTTTTTTTAACATATTCTATAAAGCCATATAACATTTTGTGAAGCCTCAAGTAATTTGTGGCTTTTTTATTTTACTAAATATTTTATTTTTATTATAAGCGGAGGGATTTTTATGAGAAATGTTTTTAGAACTGTTTTTATGTGTCTTATGTTTTTAGTTATGTCAACCTTAGGGTTTGCTGAGGAGCAAGCTTATCAGCCAGCTCTTTATGCAACATTCTGGTCTTTAGTTCCACCAGTAGTTGCTATTGTTTTGGCTCTTATTACAAAAGAAGTTTATAGTTCTCTTTTCTTGGGGATAACTGTTGGAGGACTTTTCTATTCAGGATTTACTTTTGAAAAAACTGTAACTCATATTTTACAAAATGGATTTATAAAAGTTTTATCAGATAGTTACAATGTAGGAATTTTAATCTTCTTAGTAGTTTTAGGTGCTATGGTTTGTTTAATGAATGCAGCTGGAGGATCTTTAGCTTTCGGTACTTGGGCTAGTAAAAAAATAAAATCTCGTGTATCAGCTCAACTTGCTACTATATTACTTGGTTGTTTAATATTCGTTGATGACTATTTTAACTGTTTAACAGTTGGAAGTGTTATGCGTCCAGTAACAGATAAATTTAATGTATCTCGTGCAAAACTTGCTTACATCATCGACTCAACAGCAGCTCCTGTATGTATCATTGCTCCAATTTCTTCTTGGGCAGCAGCAGTTACAGGATTTGTTCCTGGAGAAGATGGATTCTCAATATTTATCAATGCAATTCCTTATAACTTCTATGCTTTATTAACAATATTTATGTTAATCACATTAGTAGTTTTCAAAGTAGATTATGGACCAATGAAAACTCATGAAGATAATGCTGTAAATGGAGATTTATTTACTACTGAAGATCGTTCATTTGTTGTTGAAGCTACTCAAGAAAATAAAAGAGGTTCTGTATTAGACTTAATTATACCAATTGCTTTATTAATCGTTTGTTGTGTAATGGGAATGATTTATACTGGAGGATTCTTCAGTGGAGCATCTTTCGTAGAAGCTTTTTCTGGAAGTGACGCATCTTTAGGACTTTCAATGGGAAGTATCTTTGCTATGATAATAACTATCGCAATCTACTCAGTAAGAAAAGTTTTATCTTTCCACGATTGTATGAACTGTATCCCAGAAGGATTTAAAGCAATGGTTCCAGCAATTATAATTCTTACATTTGCTTGGACATTAAAATCAATGACTGACAGTTTAGGAGCTGCTCCATATGTTGCAGGATTTATGGAAACTTCAGCATCAGCTTTAATGAATATGTTACCAGCTATTATATTTGTTGTTGGTTGTGGACTTGCTTTTGCAACTGGAACTTCTTGGGGAACTTTCGGAATTTTAATTCCAATCGTTGTTGCTGTATTTGAAAATAATCCTCAAATGATGATAATCGCTATATCTGCTTGTATGGCTGGAGCTGTATGTGGAGATCACTGCTCACCAATATCAGATACTACAATTATGGCATCTGCTGGAGCTCAAAGTAATCACGTTAACCACGTTTACACTCAATTACCTTATGCTTTAACAGTTGCAGCCGTAACATTTGTTTCTTACATAATCGTAGGATATACAAAAAGTTTACTACTTGCTCTTCCATTTGGAATGTTAGCTTTAACAGGAATATTATTCTTTATGAGAGCTAAAAACTCTAAATAATAAAATATTTACAAAATAAAAGATAAAGGATTTGGAAAAAATCCAGCTCCTTTTTTTATTTATGTAATTTTTCAAGTTCTAAAAGTTTATCTCTTATATCTACTCCAAAAGCATAACCACCAGAATTTTTATTTTTTCCAATAACTCTATGGCAAGGAATAACTATCATAAATGGATTTTTATTATTAGCATTTCCTACAGCTCTACAAGCATTAGGTTTTCCTATATTTTTTGCTATATCACTATAAGTTTTTATCTCTCCATAATTTATTTTTCTAAGTTCTTCCCAAACTGCTCTCTGAAAATCTGTTCCTTGAATTATAAGAGGCAAATCAAAATCTTTTCTCTGTCCATTAAAATACTCTTTAAGCTCAGATATAACCTTATCTCCTAAATCATTTTTTCTTTCTTCAAAATAATCTTCGGGAATAGATTTAACAAGGGTTATTTTATAAACTCCCTCTTCTCCATAAAGAACATTAATAATTCCTATTGGTGATTTATAATATTTATTTTTTAACATATAGATCCACTACACTATCTTTTTTCATATTTTCTATCTCTTCATCAGAATATCCTAAATTTTTTAAAATAGATTCAGTATGATATCCCAAAGGATAACCAGTTTCTTTATAATTTACTGGACATTCAGAAAGTTTGATAGGAGATGCCATCTGTTTAATAACTTTTCCATTTGAATTAGGAACTTCTACATCAACCACTAATTTTCTATCTTTTATATGTTCATCTTCTAAAAGAGCCTCTTTCATTGTAAGAACAGGTTCTACACAGACATCTTTACCTTCAAAAATTTTAAGCCACTCTTTTAAAGTTTTTGTAAGAAGTCTTTCTCTTATGATATTTTTCATACTTTCTACATCATTAGGCATAACAGTTTTTTCTATTAATTGAGGTAGCTCAATACATTCACAGAAATTTTTCCAGAATTTTGGCTCCAAAGATCCAACACTTAGATATCTTCCATCTTTAGTTTCATAGAAATCATAAGCACTTCCACCGTTTAATCTTGTTTCTTCCCTTTTTGGCTCAATACCATTTACTAAAAAACTTGCTCCTTCCATAGCATTAAAAGATACAAGTCCGTCAAACATAGAAATATCTATATATTGTCCCTTTCCTGTTTGAGTTCTATAATATACAGCAGAGAGAATACCAATTACAGAGTTTAAAGATCCTACTCCAATATCAGCAATTTGCATATTTGTAAGAACTGGTCCAGTGGATTTTTTACCAGAGTAATTCATATTTCCACTTCTAGCAAGATAATTTATATCGTGACCAGCATTATTTTTTAAAGCCCCTGTTTGTCCGTAACCAGTCAATGAACAATAGATAATTTTTGGATTGATTTCTTTTAAAGTTTCATAATCAAGTCCAAGTCTTTTCATAACTCCCGGTCTAAATTGTTCAATAATTATATCATATTCCATTATAAGTTTATGAATTATCTCTTTTGATTTTTCAGTTTTTAAATTTAAAAATAGATTTTTTTTATTTCTTCCAAGCCAAGCTTGATTGGCTGTAATATCTGTTCCCTCAATATATGGTGGATAGTCAGCAACAATATCTTTTTTATCTGGAGAAGATATTTTTATAACATCAGCTCCCAAATCAGACAACATAAGTGTTGCATAAGGTCCCGGTAAAAGTGTAGAAAAATCCAAAATTTTAAGTCCTGTTAAAGCTCCCATATTAAATCTCCTTTAAAAATTCTCTTATTTCTTCTTTTGAAAATTCAAATTCTGGTGTCCCTGATGAATAAGGGGCGATTGCATATTGTTGATATCTGATTACTAAATTATCTCCTCTAAAGAAAATAACAGCATTGTCAAGATCAACAAATCTTGTAGATGAATCTCTAAAATATTTTGTTTTTTCTTTGTTAACTTTTACATCTTTGATTATAGTATCTCTAATCTCTTTTTCAAAATATTCTCTCGCTCCTCTTCTAAAGATATCATTAAATTTTAAATTTTTTCCAGTCTTGTTAGAAATATTATAGGTAGTAAAACCTGTCATTCCATGATTTCCACCAGTATAAGTATATATTGATTCAAGAATAGATGTTACTCCAAAATTATTTTTATAATCTTTGAATATAGATTGAGCTTCATAAGGTCTATCAGAATAAGGGTTGTGTTCCCCAACTCTTGTGAATCCTTTTATATTATAACTTATATTTTTTTCAATTTCTTGATTTATTGGAAGAGTTTTTCCATCAAGAGATAATGATGGATATGAAAATTCATATGTATATTTTTTAGTTGTCTCACTTTTTTTAATAGTATCTACTTTTATATTAGCTAAACAAACAGCAGATGTTAATAAATAAATTAATATTCCTTTTTTCATTGTACTTTACTCCTTGTAGTATTTTATCATAATATTTAGAGTTCTTTTTTTTTAGAAAAGTTTAAATAAAAATTATTTTTAGTTTTTTTCCTTAAATTATAATAGAAGTTATTATATTCTTATTCTGAAAAAAATATCTTTATTTAGTTTATGTTTGTTATAAAATTATAATAATTATAATATTTTCTTTTATAAAAGATTTTTTTCTGATATAATATCCAAAGAAAAGGAGTGGTAATTATGTTAGATTTTACATATAAAAGAATTTCTCAAGAGGAAGCTAAAAAAATAATGGATAGCGAAAGTAAATATATAATTTTAGATGTTAGAAGAGAGGAAGAATTTAGAGAGGGACATATAAAAAATGCTATAAATATTCCCAATGAAGATATCTCCCCTTATGAACTTTTGGATTTGGATATTGAAATGGATACTCCAATTTTGGTTTATTGTAGAAGTGGACATAGAAGTTTAACAGCTTCTCTTAAACTTAGTCTTGCAGGATATAAAGATATTTACGAATTTGGTGGAATTTTAACTTGGCCTTATGAGATAGTTCAATAAAAAATATTACAAAAATAGCTTCTTAGGAAAAATCCCAAGAAGCTATTTATAATTTTAACTATATTTTTTAGTGTAGCCACACAGTAGCCAACACTACTTTATTTAATTAGATTAAATTGTTAAAATTAAATTATTTAGAATATTTTGCATAGAAATCTGCAAGTAATTTATCTGTATCTAAGTTAGCTCCTTCGATATCTTTGAAGTATCTGTAAGTTCCAACTTTTAATTCAAGAGTTGCATCTTCGTCAGAAACGATAATTCCTCTTCTGTGCATTTGTAAAGCAGAGATAGTCCACATATGGTTTACTCCTTCTTCAACTGCGTGACGTAATGCTCTTGCTTTTGATGCTCCGTTAACAAGAATTAAAACTTCTTTAGCGTCCATAACAGTTCCAACACCAACAGTTAAAGATGTTTTAGGAACTTTGTTTAAATCTCCTCCGAAGAATCTTGAGTTAGCTATTATAGTATCTTTTGTTAATTCTTTACTTCTAGTTCTTGAAGATAAAGATGATCCTGGTTCGTTGAATGCGATATGTCCGTCTGGTCCAATTCCTCCTACGAATAAATCAATTCCTCCATAAGAAGCGATTTTTTCTTCGTATCTTCTGCATTCTTCCTCTTCTTCTTCAACACCTTTAACCATTCCGTTTAACATATTAACGTTTTCAGGTTTGATGTTAACGTGGTCGAATAAATTGTCGTGCATATATCTCCAGTAGCTTTGTTCATTGTCTTTGTCAAGTCCAACATATTCGTCCATATTGAATGTTACAACGTTTTCAAAAGATAAGATTCCATCTTTGTAGAATTGTACTAGTCTTTTGTACATTCCAACTGGAGTTCCTCCTGTAGGTAATCCTAAAACAAATGGTTTTTCTGCAGTTGGTTTTGCTTCAAGTATTCTTGTAGCTACGTGTACTGCTGCCCAATCTCCGATATTTTTTTCTGTGATTATTAATCTCATTTTCTATCCTCCTATTTTGTATTAATAAATTTACAATTTAAATTTGCTAACCATTTCAATTGCATCACCAATATATTTTTCAGCAAGTTTTTTATCACTTGAAATCAATGATACATAAATTATATCTATTATAGTAAGTTGAGAAATTCTTGAGTATAATGAAGTTGATCTAAAATTATTTTTTTCTACAACTGTTGTTATCTGAATATCAGCAAGATTTTTTATAGGGTTATCACAAGTCTGAGTGATTGCCACTATTTTAACTTTTCTTTTTTTCGCCTCTTTTACAAGACAATATATATCAGCAGTTCTACCACTTTGAGATATAACGAAAAGTGCATCTCTCTCATCTAATGTAGGTAGTGTTGCAAGTAAAGTATGAAAATCACTTTGGAAAATAACATTTATCCCAAGTTCAAGAAGTTTATATTCTAAGTCCCTTGCTATAACTCCAGAATATCCAGCTCCCACTATCATAACTTTTCTAGCTTTTTTAATAGTTTTTACAGTTTTTTCTATTGTTTGTATATCAAGAGATGAATAGGTATCTTGAATTATACTTGTATTTATCTTAACAACATTTTTTACAGTTTCACCAATCTCACCATTTTCAGATATATCTTCATAGGTAAAATTTATCTTTTCTTTTGCCTCTCTTCGTCCAATCTCTTTTCCAAAGTCCACTTTTAATTCTGGAAAACCAGAGTAACCAAGTTTTTTAGCAAATCTAACAACAGATGCTTGGCTAGTATCACATTGCTCTGCTATTTCGTAAGTATTCATATACATAATTTTATCAAGATTTGCCATTATAAATTTATTTATCTTTTTTTCTTTAGAAGTAAATTTACTTTGCATAGTATTAATTCTATCTATTACGCTCACTTTATCGCCTCTTTCTCATTAAAAAATTTTCCCTGATATGACTTAGATGATTTCAATTTTTTTTCAATAGAATTTAAAATACCTCTCTTATTAAGACTCCATAAAGGCTCAAAAAGTTCATCTTTTTTTGCATCTCCTGTTAAACGATGTACAACTATCGAAGGAGATAATCTTTCCAAAAGTTCTATAACAGTATTTTCATACTCATCTTTCTCATATATCTTAAAAGGATTTTGTTGGTAATAATTTAAAAGTTTGCTATTTTTTAATATATATAAAAGGTGAATTTTTATTCCCCAAGATTTAACACTGTTTATTAAATCAATTGTATCATAAAGATCTTTTTTTTCTTCGTTAGGTAATCCCACTATCATATGGGTTACAAATTTTATATTTTTTTCATTTAAAATCCTACAACTATCAATGTAGACTTTTGTATCATAACCTCTATTTATAATTTTTCCGATACTATCATTTGCAGTTTGAAGACCAAGTTCCACCCAAAGAAAATATTTTTTATTTATCTCATCTAAAAGGTTTATCACATCATCAGATAAACAATCTGGTCTTGTAGCTATTGCTATTCCAATTACTTTTTCGTGATTTAGTGCCTCATAATAGATTTTTCTTAGATATTCTACATCACCATAAGTATTTGTAAAATTTTGAAAATAAGCGATAACTTTTGAAGAACCTATCTTATCTTTCATAAAATCTATCTGTTCATCTATTTGAGCAGTAATTGTTTTGCATCTATCTCCTGCAAACTCTCCACTACCTTTATCACTACAGAATAGACACCCTTTATTTGAAATTTTTCCATCACGGTTTGGGCAAGTAAATCCTCCATCAAGAGAAACCTTATATATTTTTTCCTTAAAATTTTCTTTTAGAAAACTATTAAGTTTGTAGAATTTATCATTATTCATTATTTTCTCTCTCTGCTTTTGACTTTCTATAATTTTCTGCCTCTACTTTTGAGAATATACAACCGCAGTAGTCCTGTCTATATAAGTTGTGCTCTCTAGAAATTTTTATACTCTCTTGGTATCTACCTTTTTTCTTGAAATCTCCAAAAAGAAAATCAACAGAATAAATATCAGAAAGTTCAACACCAATTTCATTTATCCAAGTTGAATTTTTTAAAGGGCTAATTGATAAAGCTGTGGTAAAATAATCAAATCCATTTTCTTTTGCAAATTTGGCAGTTTCTGACATTCTAAGTTTATAACAAAGTCTGCATCTTTCTCCACCCTCTCTGCAAGTTTCAAACCCTTTTACCTTTTCAAAAAAATCTTCTCTAGGATTATATCTTCCCTCTATTACTTTTATATCTTCTCCAATATCTAAGATGTATTTTTTCATCTCTTCAAATCTTAGAAAATACTCATCACTTTCTGTGATATTTGGATTGTAGAAATATATGGTAATATCAAAAACTTCTTTTAAAGTTTCAATAACCATAGAGCTACAAGGTGCACAACAAGTGTGTAATAAAAGTTTTGGTTTTATATTTAGTTCTTTTATTTTTTTGATTTGCTCATTCATCAACAAATCATAATTTTTTTTAATATTTGTATTCATAAAAAATCCTCTCTTGTTACTATATATTATAGTTT
>Oklahoma_p1__coassemble_1680_pt1 | contig 7256 bp, 5 predicted proteins | sample Oklahoma_p1__metabat2_high_PE_014 | metagenome-assembled genome bin Oklahoma_p1
AAAATGGGTCTATTGTACTTAATAATATTTTAAGAAAAAGTGCATCATTTATGGCCCAAGCTCTTATAAATGCTTATGCCATCTCTGGAACAAGTAGAATAATTTTATATGGAGATTTTTTCTCTCACCCATCTTATTTATTCTTGCTTGAACAATATATAAAAGAATATCAATTAACTAACCTTTGGGATAAGATAACTCTTAGCCAACTTTCTAACGAACAAGAAACTATGGCAAGTTGTGTTATGGTTATTAAAAAGATGTTCTATGAAGAATTAAATAAATATTTCCATATTATTTAATACTTTTATCAAAAAAATAATTAAGGGTATCGCAACTAATAAATACAAGATTAAAAATTACTACAGATTACGAAAAATTGATTTATTTAAAGCTCATCTCATTAAAATCACAAAACTCACTTCGTTTCAAACAGTTGTGATTTTTAGCATTCGATGTCGCTTTATAAATCTAATTTTTTTCCATAATTTTCGTAATTTTTAATCTGTATTCTTTTTTATTAATGCAATACCCTATTTTTTATTGGATTAAAATTATATAAATCTAAAGAAATTATATATACAAATCATTAAAATTACAACTAATACAACTGAGAATATCTTGTCTACACCCTTATTAGAAAGTTTTTTAGATATTGTACTTCCTAAGAATCCTCCAGCTATTCCACCAATAATCATAAATATTAAACCTAAACTATCATAAGTTGGAACTGTCTTAGTTACAAAAGTAGTGATTAAACTTGTTGTTTGTGAAAAGAAAATTATATATATTGAGTTTAAAGAACAAGTTTTTGAATCCATATTAAAGAAATATGCAAGGATAGCTATATTGATTGGTCCTCCACCTATTCCCAAAAATGCTGATACCATTCCTAGTGAAAATCCTATTAAAGCTGATACTGGTAAATTTTGTATATTTTTCATTTTTATTTTATCTTTATTTTTTATAAAGAAAAATACATAAACTGTCATCAGAATAAGAATAACAGCTTGACCTGCTCCTATAAGATTGTCATTTTTTAAAATCTCTCTTGTTATTTGGAAAACTTGCTTTCCTATAACTCCACCAACTGCTGCCCCTAAAGCTAAAACTGTACTTTTAACTTTATCAAGTTTCACTCCACTATTTCTGCTTTTTAAAAGCGAAACTATACTCATTGAAAAAACTGTACACCCAGACATAAAATTGATTGTTGAAATTGGTAGCCCTGAAAATGCGTCATATAGTGGTTTTATTATTATTCCCCCACCTATTCCACTTATAGCCCCAGTAGTTGTAGCCATCAACGACACAATCAAATTAAATAAATTTCCCATATTTTCCCTTTCCTTTCCTGTTTTATATTTTTAATTCTTATTAAATACTTTCCCTCTTCTGTTTTAGAAATTTTTAACTATATTCGCTATATGTAACATTTTTTGAATATTTTTATCAAAGAAATATTTATATGATTCACAAAATCTATTTTCATAAATCCCATCATTTACTTCTTTATGTCTTCTACAACCACCACGACAGATTTTAAAATATTTACATAGTTTGCATTTATCATTTACCATTAAAGATGAATTTAAAAATTGTCTCTCTTTATCACTTGTAAGCATCTCTTTAATACTATTTTCATTTAAATTTCCTATCTTAAGTTCATCAAGAACATAAAAATCACAAGGGTAAGCACTTCCATCTGATTCAACTATGACGTTCATATTGCAATGTCCAACCATATCACAAGCCTCTGGCTCTGCTCCAAGTAAGATTTTTATATAGTTATCAAAAGTTCTTACACTTACTTTCTTGCCACTTACTATATCTTCATACCAAAGATTAAAAGTTTCATCTAAGAAAGTTCCATAGTCTTTAGCTGTTAGACTATAATCTTCATTTTTTTCATCACTTAAACTATCTAAGCAAGGAATAAATTGATAATATCTAAATCCACTTTTTCTAAAAAAATTATATATCAGTTTCCCATTTTGAGCTGTCAATCTATTTACAACACAAAGGATATTAAAATCTACTTCATACTTTTTTAAAAGTTTTGTGGCTTTGATTACCTCGTTAAAAGTTCCCTCTCCGTTAGCATCAACTCTAAAATGATTGTGTATATCTCTATTTCCATCTAAAGAAATTCCCACCAAATAATTATATTTTTTAAAAAATTCTGCCCATTTTTTATCAAGCAAAGTTCCATTTGTTTGAATAGCAAAATTTGTAGTTATATTTTTTGTATTATATTTTTCTATTAAACTATGGAATTTCTTAAAATATTCTAATCCTGCCACAGTAGGCTCTCCACCTTGAAAGGCAAAATTTACAGTTTCCTCAACCTCTTCATAAACTCTTTTTACAAGATTTTCTAAAGTTTCATCATTCATAATTCCGTAATTTTTAATCTCTCTATTATTACTCACATCATGATAAAAACAATATTTACATCTTAGGTTGCAACTACTAGAAGCTGGCTTTATAAGTAAATTTATATTTCTCACAATATTCCTCCATAGATACCTACTCCAATTATCCCTGAAAGAACTATCACTGTAACTGGATTAAGCTTAAATTTTTGTAATATCCCAAAACAAACTGCAAATAGAACCACTGCTGTCTTATTTATCTCAGCTAAAGTTCCCATTGTTTTTTGTCCCCAAAAAGCTGTTATAACTATTGAAGCTCCCGCCGTTCCAATAAGAGAAACAACAACTGGTCTTAGGACTCCCAAAACTTTTTTCACAGCATTTAATTCTCTATATTTATAATAAAAATATGCAAGTATCAAAACAATTATACAAGATGGAGTAACGCAACCTAAAGTGGCTACAACTGCTCCAGAAATTCCAGCTAATTTTGTTCCAACAAAAGTAGAAGCATTTAAAGCTATTGGTCCCGGTGTCATTTGAGAAATTGTCAAAAGATCTGTAAATTCTTCAAAAGTCAACCAATTATGTATCTCTATTACTTGTTGTTGAATAAGTGGTAGTGCTGCATAACCTCCACCTATACTAAAAAGTCCAATTTGAACAAAACTCCAATATAAAGTTAAATATATCATTTTTTAATCACCCCATATAGAGCTGCTATGATTATTACTAATGCCACATTTACTTTTAAAAAATATGCTACTACAAAGGCAAGTATCATTATTATCACTGGCTCAATTCTTTTTTCTTTTAAAACATCTTTTGCCATCTTGTAAACTGCAAAACAGATTACAGCTGCTACTCCAGATTGCATTCCTTGAAGAGCTGCATTGACATAAACATTTTCCTTTAAAATATTATAAAAAAATGAAACTATTGTGATAGTTATAAGAGGTGGAAGAACTGTCCCAGAGATAGAACACATAGCCCCTTTTACTCCAGCCACTTGATAACCAACTAAAATAGAAGTATTTACTGCAATTAGTCCCGGTGCTGATTGCCCAATAGCTACCAAGTCTAGCATCTCTTTTTCATCTATCCATTTTAAGTCCTCAACAAATTTTTTCTTCATAAGAGGAACTATTACATATCCTCCTCCAAAAGTAAAAGCACTTAAATAAAATGTTGAAAGAAACAGTTTTAAATATAATTTTTTATCTTTCTCCATATTTCTCCCCCTTAAACTTATTTATACTTATCATTATACAATATTTTAGACTGACCGTAAATCAGTTTTAATGTTTTTTCAAGGAATTAATAAATTTGTTTTATTAATTAGTTTTCTATTTTAATTCTATAACATATTTTCCATAATTTCAAGCTAAATATAAAAACTCCCTATCTCTAGGGAGTTTAAAATCAAAATTCTATATTATTTTTATTTGAATTTTGGGAAATATCTTGTATGTAATAATTCGTGAGCTTTACGGCTTAATGGATAGTCTAAGTATTGTTTGTAGAACTCTTTTACAGATTCATTTTCATGAGATCTTCTGATTGGAAGATTTTTATCTATATTGTTAAGTCCTTCTGCTCTTTTCTTTAATACTTCAACTTTTTTAAGTGCTTTTGGTTGTCCTCCACCACCGATACATCCACCTTTACAAGCCATGATTTCGATAGCGTGGAAGAATTCTTCTCCAGCTCTTATTTTGTCAAGCATTTTTGCTGTTTCTTCAAGTCCATGAGAAATTCCTATTCTTAAGTTTAATTCTCCAACTTTGATTTCAGCAATTCTGAATCCGTCCCAACCTCTTAATTCTTCAAACTCAACGTTGTCTAATCTTTCTCCTGTTATAGATTCAACAGCAGTTCTTGTAGCAGCTTCGATAACTCCTCCAGTTCTTCCGAAGATTATTCCTGCTCCAGAATATTCTCCTAAAGGATTGTCAAAGTCTTCATCTTCCATTTCTTTAAGGTCGATATTTAATTGTTTGAATAGTTTTATTAATTCTCTTGTTGTGATAACTAAGTCTGTATCGTAGTTATCTCCTCTTGAGAACTCTTCTCTTGATGCTTCATATTTTTTAGCAAGACAAGGCATAATAGCAACTACTGATACTTGCTCTCTTGATAAACCTATGCTTTTTGCCCATAAGTCTTTTGCAACTGTTGAGAATATTTCCATTGGAGATTTTACTGATGATGGTACATCTAACATATCTGGATAGTTTTGTTCAAAGAATTTTATCCAAGCTGGACAACAAGAAGTTAGTATTGGAAGTTTAACATCTTTGTCACCTGCATAGTATTTTTCTAATCTTTCTTGGAATTCTTTTGCTTCTTCCATTATTGTTAAGTCAGCAGCCCAGCTAGTATCAAATACATAGTCGATACCGATAGCTTTTAAAGCTGAAACTAATTTTTTCTCAACGTTTTCACCAGCTTCATATCCGAAAGCTTCTCCGATTGCAACTCTTACTGCTGGAGCGATTTGTGCTACAACTATTTTGTTAGGTGTTGCGATATCTCTTAGAAGTTGAGTTGTGTGATCTCCTTCAAATATAGCTCCTACTGGACAAGCTACAACACATTGACCACAGTGAGTACATTTAGTGTTGTCGATTGTATGTTTTTGTTTTATAGAACCAGAGATACAATTTACAGGACAAACTCTTGAACAAGCTGTACATCCTATACATTTATCAGTGATTTTAAATTGTAGTAATTGAATACATTGCCCTGCTGGACAGATTTGATTTTCTATATGTTCTTCAAACTCGTGATAGAATTTTTCAATTGATTCTACAACAAGATTTCTTTTTCTTTTTAAAGTGTCTTTTATTATTCCACAAAGGTATCTTAAAAGGAATAAGTCTCTCATATTTCCTTTTCCTTTAGAAATTCTATCAAGAACTCTCCAAGAACGTTTCATTTCTTCTTCAACTCTTGAATATTCTAAGTATCCTCTTTTTTGGATATTTGCTAATAAATATTCTAAGTAGAATTTTGAGAATGAAACCATACAGTCTGATTCTGATAAGATTATAATATTTCTTGTTGCACCGTCTTCAAATAATCCTAAATCGATAGGTTTATCTAAAACTTCTTCCTTAACTAAATTTCTAAATGGTAATCCAAATTGTGCAGCTTTGAATTTTTTATGCCCAACCATTCCACCAGCCATTTCTATTAAATCTGCAAGTGTAGTTGTTTCTAAAATTTCATAAACTCCTGGTTTAACTACCATTCCTGAAATAGCCACAACATTTTTACCTTGTTTTAAAGCTTTTTTTAACTCAGCTCCTGCTAGATTTGAGAATATTGACCCAACAGATGATAAACTTATTATCTCTTTACCGTGATTGTGTTCGAACATCTTTCCTCCTAATATTTATAAAAATTTATTGTTTATTAAATTATACACCTAAACCCTTTTTTCACTTAAAACCTTAGTAAAAAATTAATCTTTTTAGAAAAAGACATAGTTTCTGTCCTATTATTATATATAAAAAAACAGATTTTTGCAACTAAAATTTTACATTTGTTAAGAATAACTTAATTTTTTTTCTATTTTTCTTAATTTTTAACCATTTTTTGAAAAAAATATATAAATTATTTTTTTCTTGTGATTTTATCATTAAAATTGTAAAATATAGATATATATTAAAAGAATGTGTTTTTTGTTCTTTTGTTAGAAATATAAAAAATAAACCAAAAAGGAGTAATTTTTGTGGAAAAAAATATTTTTATTGATAAATTATTTGAAAAAGCCTCTCTTAAAGGGATAGATGAGTTTGAAATCTATTTTTTATCAAACCTTAATACATCTATAAAAATCTATCAAGGAAAGATTGAAAACTTTTCTAACAATCAAAACCAAGGGATATCTTTTAGGGGAATGGTTGACGGAAAAATGGGATATTCCTATTCTGAATCACTGGAAGATGAGGATATAGATTTTTTAATTAACGAGGTTATAGAAAATGCAAGTTGTATAGAATCTCTTGATAAGCAGTTTATTTATGGAGAAAAAACTAACTATACTGATACTATAACTTATTCTTCTGCTATTGAAAATCTTGATACAGATTTAGTAAAAGATTTTTTGATCAAAATGGAAGACTATGCTCTTTCTATTGATGAGAGAGTTAAAAAAGTTAATTTTTGCTCTTTTGCTATGGGTAGTGGAGAAAAAATTATTAAAAACTCAAAAGGTTTAGAACTTCATTCAAAAGAAAATATCTGCTATACATATATAAGTGTTATTGCTGAGGAAAATGGAATTGTAAAAACTGGATCTCATTTTCAATTAGGTAGAGATTTTTCAAAATTTGACTATAAAGAATTAAGTGAAGTGGCTGTAAAAAGAGCTTTAAATAAATTTGGAACTATTACTCTTACTGAAGTTCCTAAAACTTGTGTCATTGAAAATCTTGCTTTTTCTTCACTTCTTGGGGCTATGAGTAATATTTTTTCTGCTGAGGCAGTTCAAAAAAATATATCTAAACTAAAAGGAAAATTAAATGAGTCTGTTGCATCTTCTATTGTTACTTTAGTAGATGATCCATTCCTTAAAGATGGTCTAGCAAATTCATCTTTTGATGATGAGGGAGTTCCTACATCATATAAGGAGATAATTCAAGATGGTATTTTAAAAACTTATCTATATAATCTAAAGACAGCCTATAAAGATGGAGTTTCTTCAACAGGTAATGGAGTAAAAGGTAGCTATAAAGGAACTGTTGGTATCTCATCTTTTAATCTATATATAAAACCAAGTGATAAATCTTTTGATAAGATGATAGAAAATATTAAAGAGGGAATATTTATCACTGACTTTGCTGGTCTTCATTCTGGACTTAATACTATTTCTGG
>Oklahoma_p1__coassemble_2673_pt1 | contig 4459 bp, 6 predicted proteins | sample Oklahoma_p1__metabat2_high_PE_014 | metagenome-assembled genome bin Oklahoma_p1
GGAATTAAAAAACAAATTTTGATGCAACAATTTTTAAAAATGATGTAAATTTGGATAAATTTAGAAAGGGGAATAAAATGGATATAAAAAAGCATAAATCATATATGGAGTTTTACTATAAAATTCTATCTTTTAATAATTTTGGAGAATTAAAAAAATATCTTAAGTTTCATTACTGGTATTATCAAAACTCCCCAAGAGAGATAAAAGAACAGATAGACAAGATTTATAAAGATTTAAAGAGAAAATATTTATCACAAAAAAATAAGGGGGTGTTGTAAATGGATAAGATTTCAAAGGAGGAGTTTTTTAAGAACTATCGTTATCATCTGACGATTAAACAGATGAGACGAATATTTGGGTTATGCACGGAGATTGCTAAGAAGTTTAATATGGACAGAGAAGATGCAAGGGAGGCTCTAAAGCTCAATTTCTGTGAACTAAAAGGGATAGAGTATTTTTCTTGTAGTCCATACGAATTTGATGCACTAGGATATGAAGATGCAAAGGAGTTTATCGAGTATCTAGAACAAAAGATTTAGGGGGGCGTATTATGAGAAATAATAACGAAATATTTGAATTATTAACAGATGAGGAAATATTAAAAAAAGCTAAACCACATAATTATGTGGAAAAAATAATTCTGGATAATGCTTTAAGAATACTTGGAGAAAATACAACTGCTTTAAAACTTGCTGAATATCTTAATATTAGTAAAGCATATGTCTATAAAGCTATTGATGAAAGAAGAATAATCACATATAAAATAGGTCGTAGACATATTATTATGACTAGAAGTATCTTAAATATAATTGAGCTAAACAAAGAAATATAGCAATTTTATTTTTTTAATAATCTATTGGAAAAAATATAAATAAAGAGAGGATCAAATTTTATCCTCTCTTTGCCTTTAGTCTATAATGAACTTTAAGTTCCCTTTTTTATTAAATTCTGCCACTAATTTTATATAAAACAATCAAGAAAACAGCAATTAAAATAAAGACAATTTTTCCTTTCCAATCTGCACTAAGGAAATTTTCAAAACTAATTTGAACAGCTTCTGTCATTGCCCAAAAAAAGCTTGTTATAAAAAATAAGCCTAAAAAGATAATAATATGACCTTTATTAAAAGGAGTTATTCCTCCACCCATTAGATAATTATAAATAGTTAAAAAAACAATAATCAAAACAGGTGGTAACATATATTTTAAGAAAAATTTAATTAAAGATTTTTTATTCATATTATCACTCTTTCTTTTATCTTCTGTTTTTTATAGCTTTTTCATAAGAGTTCCAAAGAACTGTAAATTTAAAAGCTAAATAAACTAAAAATACACTTCCTACAACTATGCTAGAAAATAAAATCAGTAGATAAAGTGGTTCAGACATAAATCCAAAACTAAAATAAAACTTCTGAGAAACAGAGTAATGATAGAAAAATACCACAAAACCTACAAAAGATATTATTGATACTTTTATTGGATTACTAAACCATATAAAAGCAAGTGGTGCACTAGGGTCTAATCTCCATTGATTTTTTGTAGCCCAACCAATACAAATTGAAAATATAGTAAATACAATCATAAAAATAAATGTTAAAGTCATATATGTACTAGCTATTGCAATATCATATATATTCTCTACTCTAGAAAAATCCCTTAAAATATCCTCTCCTCTTTCTGAAAATAGTATAAATGCTTTTCCAGAAAGTATTCTAAACCAGTTTCCTGCAAATAATCCATAAATTCCAAAAAGCCAAGCTCCTAAAAGGCTTTGTTTTACAGGAAATTTAAAGGCATTAAAAATTAATTTTAGAACAACTGCCTCAACCAAAGCCCCAAAAACAAAAAATAATAATTTTAAAACTATAATAAAAATTTCTCCCCAACCAGTATCTGGGACTATATTAGTAATATTTCCATATATAAAAAATAATAATACTTGTGGAATAACAACCCTTGATATAAAAAAAGGCATATTTTCTCTAATAAAAGTTACTACAAAAAGAATATCTTTATTCTCAGAGTTTTTAATTTTATCAGAAGAGTTTATTAACATATTTGCAAAAAATAGCAAAATCCCAAGTATTGTATAAATCTCCATAAATCCAAGTGTAAAACACAAAACTCTGCTTGCTGTTTCATCAAACAAAGCACTGAGTATATCTAAAAAATTAAAAAATATTGAATCTAAAGAGATTAAAACTATAATAAGTGGTAAAGCAACAAACATTGAAATTTTTTCACTTAATTTTTTTATAAAATCAAAAAGTACAAAATCCTTATCACTTATTAAAATAAAAATCCCTGCTATCCAAATAAACCCCTTTAAAATATTTATTAGACATAATGTCACTATACAAATATAATACCAAATTTCATATTTTATACCCTCGTAATATATTTTATTTACAATTTCATCTAAAAAAACTAAAATACAAGCTGGTATTAAAATATTTATAATAAATTTTTTAAAAACACCACTCTCTAAAACTTCTAGTTTAACTATAAATTTTACAACTATTAAAACCATCAAAAAATTTATAATAAATTCTGTTAATCCCATTATACAACTTGCAAAAGGAGATAAAATATAGCTAGAATATAAAAAGTCCCTTGAATAAAAAATAAAATATTTAAAACTATATACTAGTAGTATCATAAAAAATCCATACCAACCAAACTGCTCTCTTCTACTTTCCAGTTCCAAATCAATCTTCAGCATAAATCACCTCTTTATTATCTTGGCTCTCGATTTCCTCTTTTATCAAAGTATTATTCTCATCAAAATATTTTCTAGTGGCTTTTTCTCCGTCCCACTCTTCAAGATACCTTATATTTTTATTTTCGTCATATCTTTTTAAGAAATATTTAGAGTTTATACTTTTATCCTCTGCCTTTCCACTTAACCCTTTAAAATATTCTTTTCTATTTATTATCTCTTGTTCATCATAAAATATATTCCCATCTTCAAAATAGCTTTTCTTAGCAAAAATTATATTTTCTCCCTCTATTTTAAAATTTTCCTCATACAACATATCTCCATTTTCTCTATATTTTTTTATTTTTTGTAAAAATGGATTTCCAGCTCCATAAAGTTTATCATATCTTTTTAAAACTTTACTGCTAAAATCAATGATTTCAAAGAGAGGAGTTTCACTTTCATATAAAAGAACTCCCTCTTTATTATAATACTTTTCTTGTATGATTTTTTCTTTAAGTTTAGGCTCTAAAACTAGCTTTTTCTCATAGGCTTTTTTTCCATTAGGATAATATATTTCACACAAATCTTTTTCTTTTAATTTTTCATATTTATCCTTTGAAGAAAATCTTTTTATCTCTTTATCATTTATCTTTATTACCTCATATATGATATTTTCAGCCTCGTCATATTCTCGATAGATTTTCTTTTTATCTTCTCCCTCATAATATTCTAAGTTTTCTTCTGCTAAATTTCCGCTTGGATAATATTTAGATACTCCATTTTCATCTTCTTTAACTTTTGTATTTAATACATAGTATATTTTATAACCTGATTTCTTTTCTCTATTTTCTTTTTTAAATGGAGCAAGTATTCCCTTTTTACGAAGAGTTGGAATAGGTGGCAAATCTGTTATATACTCATCATTTCTTATAACCCCATACTGAAATATCTTAAGATTTATAGTATCTACATCTTTTATTCTTTCAGTAATAGCATTTCCAGAATATATTTTTTCATAAATCTTCTCTCTTACCTCTTTTTCTTTTTTTCCAAATTTTTTTATCTTTCCAATATGCTCAATATATTCATCTCCACCCCAAGGAGTTTTATAATGGATTGTTTCTTTATCAATGGGAAATTCTTCATAATATGAAAAAGTTATTGAACAAAATACAAAAAACAGATAAAATATTTTTTTCATAGTCCCCTCCAAGAAATTTAATTATTTTTTTAAGTAATAATAAATTATTGCTATATATTCTTGTTTTTCCTCATTAAAACTATGCCATATCTCTGTGATTTCCTTATTTTTATCCTGTGTCTGTGCTTGGATTTTTTTTGCAAAATCATTAGGGTCTTTTGATACAACAGCCACAACTTTTTTATCATCATACTTAAAATATTCATATCTCATAAATCTAGTTTCAGAAGCTATATTTCTTAACTCATAAGAGATATCTTCACTTGAAAATGTAATAGATGTTAGAATCATAAAAATTCCAAATAAAATTTTTTTCATATTCTCCTCCTCTTTTAAATCAAAAAATTTAATTTTATTTTGATATTAATAAATACCTTATTTTTATTAAAAAGTCAATTATTTTTTATGTTATTTCTACCCAAAATCTTATTAGTTAACTCTAGAGAATTTTTATTAAAACCTCTACTTACAAATCATATTAATTTCTTTTTTATCAAAAAATAAAAAAAATGGAGCTGTTGCATTTTTTTTAAAAGAATATAGATTAAAAATTAC
>Oklahoma_p1__coassemble_3369_pt1 | contig 3504 bp, 3 predicted proteins | sample Oklahoma_p1__metabat2_high_PE_014 | metagenome-assembled genome bin Oklahoma_p1
ATACCATTGTTATAGACTTAAATATAAATGAATTTATAGCGAAAGATATATTTAATTCTTTACAGAAAAAAGGATATATAAAAAGTAATGTAGAGGTACACCGAAATCAAGGAAGCTTTAAAAGAAGTTTACCATATAGGGAGATTATACAAGAAAATTTTCAAAGTGCTAAACGGTTTAAAATCCCAGATGATAATATTTTCTTAAGGAACGGAGAGAAAGGAATTTTTTTATCAAAAGATGATATATACATTTTAAACGGTTGGAGAGTGGAAAAAGAAAATAAAATATTTTATAGTGATATAAGAACTAGATTTTTGATACTAATATTAATAATAAGAAAAATAGCTTTTTTAAAAGATTGTTATATATGTGACCTTTTATTTGCTAGATTTACTATTAAAGATATATCAGAATTTACAGGAATGACAAGACAATCAGTATCTAAATATATCAAGGAACTAACAGAAAAAAGGAATTACAAAAATGAAAATATAAGAATCCTTTGCGACCTATCAAATAAAGAAGTATATCAAGAAATATTTAATAACTTTGATGATACTTGTATTATGACAGATTATAGAAAAGGAAGTAAGGACATAGAATTTAAAACAAGTGACGGAGATACTAAAATAGTATCATTGGGAGATTTGAGAAACCTATATTTCATAGATGTAGGAGCATTAACAAGAATAGATGTATATCTTTATAAAGAAATAAAAAGGGGGTACTATGACATATAGTGAATTTTTAAACGTTGATGATATAGCCACTATTACTGGATATAGTAAAGGAAAGTCAGGCAATGTTATAAGAGCCTTAAACAATGAATTAAAAGAAAAGGGAATCCATACCATAATGGGCAAAGTATCAAAAAAATATTTCTGTGAAAGATTTAATATAATGCTAGATTAATTTGAGGAAGAGGGAGAGAGGTATTTTTATTTTTCCCTCTTCTTTTTTACCATTTTAAACAATCCAATATAAAAAGAAGTCAAAAAAGCACCAACGACAATTTTTTTATAAAGGAGAGTGAGGAAAGAGAGAAAAGGAGTATAAAAAATATGAAAAATGCTAACGGTACAGGCTCAATTATAAAACTTAGTGGAAACAGACGGAGACCCTATGCAGTTAAAATTACTACTGGGTACACAATAGACGGCAAACAAACAAGAAAGATAATCGGATATTATGCAAATAAAAAAGATGCATTAAACTGTCTATTAGAATATAATCAAAATAAGAATGTATATCTAAATGATGTAACTTTTAAACAATGTTATGAAATGTGGAGTAAAGAACATTACAATCAAGTAGAAATACGAACTAAAAAAAATTTGATTTCTATATATAACGCATATTTATATAAACTAGATAACCTTATTTTAAAAGATACAAAGTTGCATAATTTACAAGATTTTATTAATGAGTTAAAAAGAAAAAATCTATCTACTGGAACACTAAGCCAAATAAAGAGCAGTCTCAATATGATATTTAACTATGCTTTGAAAAATGAATTTATTATAAAAAATGTAGTCTCTTTTTTAGATCTAGGAAAAAGAGAAAAAGTAATTGATAGAAAAATTTTTACAAATGAAGAGATAAATATTTTATGGGAAGATAAAGGGGAAACAATAACAGACACAATTTTAATATTAATATATACTGGTATGAGAATCAATGAGTTATTACAACTTAAAAATAAAGATATAAACTTAGAAGAGAGATACCTAATTACAGGAAGTAAGACAGACGCAGGAAAAGACAGACTAATACCAATCAATTATAAGATACTACCCCTAATAACTAAAAGAATGAATATAAATCACGAATTTTTATTTTATACTAGGAACAACACACCTATATTATATAATAATTATAGATATTATTTTAAAGATAAATTAAAAAAATTAGGTATCCAAGATCATACAGTGCACGATACAAGGCATACCTTTGCAACACTTTTAAGCAATGCTGAGGCAAATACTACAAGTATTAAAATTCTTGCAGGACATAAAAATTATACTGGAGTTACAGAAAAAATATATACTCACAAGGACAAAGAACAGTTAAAAAAAGCGATAGATTTATTATAAAATTTGTTTCCTACACGTTCCCTATATGTTCTCTACGTGTTACCTATACTCAAAAAAATGAGGAAAATGACAATAAAAATAGAGGAAAAAAAGCAAAGATTAAATTTTAGACCATTTTAACAATGTTCTTAATTATAATAAAACAATTCAATTATAAAGAAAACTAAAAACAGATAATATCAAGTGCTAAAATTTTTAAATAAAGATGTTTAATATTTATTCAAAGTATGATACTATATAGAGTGTAGATTATTTTACTAAAATAACAGGAGGAAAATTATGAAAATCAGAAGCGTTCTTGTTGCACATAGAGCACAAATCAACCCACAATTAGGAGGAGCTGTTGATGCTTTAGGAATTTTTGACAATATGATTCAACCTATGTTCCCAATTCCAATGCAACATATGTCAATAGTAATAACTATCGATGAAATTATAAAACCAACTCTTTTTGAAGCTAGAATCAGTGGACCAGAAGGAGATTTAATAACTAAAGGAGAATTTCAACCTATGGTAGATCCATTTGGTGTTGGTAAAAAAATCCTTGACTTAGAAAAATTCTTAATACCTACAAGAGGAAGATACACTATAGAATTATTTGAAAAATTACCAGATAACAAATATAAATTTATATCTGAACATACATTATTTATAGCTGACTATCCACCTCAAAGACCATTCACTCAAGATGAAATAAGACACATCTTAGCTGATGAAAATCTTATAAAAGTAGTTAGAACAGAATTCCAACCACTAGGAACTGAAACAAAAATAAAAATTCAACATAGTTTAGATCCTAATACTCCACTTATGGACGGATATGTTACAATCCCTGAAGATAACAAATTAGTTGTTGACGGAAAAGAAATAGATTTATTAGGACTAAGAAGACACCTTGAATGGATGTTTGGAAGACCTATGCCAAAAGCTGAAGATATGAAAAAACCTGAAGGAGAAGCTCCAGCAGAACCAACAAAAGTTAATTAATAATTTTATAATCACAAATCACTTTAATTAGTGGTTTGTGATTTTTTTTATGCTCAAAATAAAAAAGACCCCATAGGGGGTTGGAGATGCAATAATGAATTTTATCTTTTTAGTAGATACATCAACAGTGAAACTCCAATAATTAAAATTAAAGTAGTTCCTCCATCAATATTAACCGTTTGAACAAAAATCATTTCACATCCCCTCCAAGTATTGATTTTCTGCCTTGTTCAAGGGCAGAATAAAAGCCACAATAATTAAATTGTGGCTGATATTCTGAACTTGTTTAAATCAATACTTTTCCCTGCGGGTTTGTTTCTATAATAATTATAGCATTTTTTTTATAATTTGTAAATAATAAACAACTATTTAATCTTTAATATATTTTCTAGTATCTCTATATTTCTTCTATTTTCATCAC